>BBPD01000090.1_pt2 | contig 32789 bp, 25 predicted proteins | sample 1344911 | NCBI WGS metagenome assembly BBPD01 (sample SAMD00019088, study PRJDB2971) | groundwater metagenome | biome: freshwater biome; feature: mineral spring; material: ground water | place: USA: CA, Sonoma | collected 2011-09 | depth surface m
AGCGCGACAACCGTCGCGTGCAGGTGCTTTCGCTACCTGCATTCACACCGCTCGCCACTTTCGGCGAGTCCGAACTGCGCTCGCCTTACGGGCTCTGGCTGCACGAGCCGGAGGCGGGCTCGCTCGATGTCTGGGTGACCGACAGCTTCATGGACGGAGTCAATCACGAGACGGTTCCGCCGCTGCCGGCGCTCGCCGCTCGGCTCAAACGCTACACCGTGCTGATCGACGGCGATGCCGTTTCGGCGCGTTTTGAAGGCCCATTCGGCGACACCAGCCCGGTGGGTGCCTTGCGCCAGGTGGAATCGATCGTCGGTGATGTCGCCAACGGCCGCCTGCTCATCGCCGAGGAGCACGTGCCGACCGGCACCGGCTACCGGGTCTACGGCTTCGACGGCGCTTACGCCAGCCGCGACGTCGGCGTGGGCGATTTCAAGGCGCAGGCCGAGGGCATTGCCTTATGGGCCTGTCCTGACGGCAGCGGCTATTGGCTGGCGGCCGACCAGTTCACCGACGACACCTTGTTTCACGTCCTCGACCGCGAGACGCTGGAATCGAAAGGTCGCTTCGTCGGCCGCAACACCGCGATGACCGATGGCATCTGGCTGTCACAGGCATCCAGTCTGCGATTTCCGGCAGGTGTGCTCTACGCTTCGAACCGCGATGAAGCACTCAGTGCCTTCGACTGGCGTGACATCGCCCGAGCACTCGCGCTGCGCGAACGCTGCGACTGAAGCGCGAGTCGAGCGATGCGGTTCGCGAGCCTCATCCAGCAAGCACAGCGACGCGGCTGGACTGCAGCCACCGCGGTACTGGCGATGGTTTTCGCCACCAACCTTCCCGCGCAAACGGTGATGGCGACATGGTCGGTGGACCGCCATGCCGATGGTACGCGACAGGCACTCGTGCGCAACGCGCTCGCGGGCCCGTTGCAGGTGCGCGTGTACGACGCCGCGCGGCCACGCGATGTTTACGAAGCGACGCTCGCCGCAGGCGAGACCCGAGCACTCGGGCGCTTCACGGATGATGGCGATGTCGAACTCCGCCTGCAGGCGCAAGCTGGTGCGCCGCTGTTGTTGCCGCCGGAACAGCGCATCGCCTACGCCTTTCCGCTGCCGGCGACCGCACGGTGGCGGCTCACCCAAGGCTTCGGTGGCCGCGCAAGTCATCGCGACGCCGCCAACTGGCATGCCCTCGACCTCGCCGCGCCGCAGGGCACGCCCGTGCTCGCCGCGCGCGCCGGCACGGTCATGCAGGTGGTCGACACCTTCCGCGAAGGCGGCACCGATGCCGCGCTGAAGAACCGCATGAACCTCGTCCGCGTGCTGCATGCCGACGGCAGCATGGGCCTGTACGCGCACATCGCCACCGGTAGCGCGCGGGTGCAACCCGGCGAGAGCGTCGGCGTCGGGCAGAAGCTCGCGGCGGTCGGCAGCGTCGGCTGGAGCAGCGCGCCACACCTGCATTTCAGCGTGCAGATCAACGACGGTCGAGAACTGCTGAGCCTGCCATTTCGGATGCTCGGGCCAAACGACGAAATGCTGCCGACAGGCGCACGTATAATTGCGGCCTCACCCGTTACCCCGAGCCGCCGGCCCCGATCCGGCGCGGCCGCATGTCCCAGCAACGTTTCGAAACCCAGCGTCGTCGCACTTTCGCGATCATTTCTCACCCCGACGCCGGCAAGACCACGCTGACGGAGAAGCTGCTTTTGTTCGGTGGCGCAATCCAGATGGCCGGCTCGGTGAAGGGCCGCAAGGCCGCGCGCCACGCCACCTCCGACTGGATGGCGCTGGAAAAGGAGCGCGGCATCTCGGTCACCAGCTCGGTGATGCAGTTCCCCTACGGTGGCAAGATCGTCAACCTGCTCGACACTCCGGGCCACGCCGACTTCGGCGAGGACACCTACCGCGTGCTCACCGCGGTCGACTCGGCGCTGATGGTCATCGACTGCGCCAAGGGCGTGGAGGAACGCACGATCAAGCTGATGGAGGTCTGCCGCCTGCGCGACACGCCGATCATGAGCTTCATCAACAAACTCGACCGCGAGGGCAAGGAACCCATCGATCTGCTCGACGAAGTAGAGCAGGTGCTCGGCATCCAGTGCGCACCGGTAACGTGGCCGATCGGCATGGGAAATCGTTTGAAGGGCGTGGTGCACTTGGTGGACAACGAAGTGCATTTGTTTGAGCCAGGCAAGAACTTCACCCGCCAAGACTCCACCATCCTCAAGCTCGACGACCCGGAGCTGGAGCGCCGTCTCGGCGCGCAGGGCCTCGCCGGACTGCGCGAAGAACTCGAACTGGTGCAGGGTGCTTCGCACGCCTTCGATGCCGACAAGTACAAGCAGGGAAAACAAACGCCGGTGTTCTTCGGCTCGGCGGTGAACAACTTCGGCGTGCAACTGCTGCTCGACTTCTTCGTCGAGCACGCGCCCGCGCCGAAAGCCCGCGCCACCACCACGCGCGAGGTGCGGCCGGAGGAGGAAAAACTCACCGGCTTCGTCTTCAAGATTCAAGCCAACATGGACCCGCAGCACCGCGACCGCGTGGCTTTCATGCGCATTTGTTCGGGCCGCTTCAGCGCCGGCATGAAGGTGCTGCACTCGCGCACCGGCAAGGAGATGAAGCTGGCCAACGCGCTGACCTTCATGGCCTCGGACCGCGAGATCGCCGCCGAGGCTTGGCCGGGGGATGTCATCGGCATCCACAACCACGGCACGATCGCCATCGGCGACAGCTTCAGCGAGAGCGAGCCGTTGAGCTTCACCGGCATCCCCAACTTCGCGCCGGAGCTGTTCCGCCGTGCCCGCTTGCGCGACCCGCTGAAACTCAAGCAGTTGCAGAAAGGCTTGGCACAGCTATCAGAGGAAGGCGCCACGCAATTCTTCCGCCCGCTGATGAGCAACGACTTGATCCTCGGCGCGGTCGGCACCTTGCAGTTCGATGTGGTGGCCTATCGGCTCAAGGACGAATACGGCGTCGATGCTGGTTTCGAGCCGGTGCAAGTACAAACCGCACGCTGGGTTTACGCGAACGACGACAAGACGCTCGACGCCTTCCGCGAAAAGAACGCAATGAACCTCGCCATCGACGCCACCGGGCACTTGGTTTACCTCGCACCCTCACGCGTCAACTTGCAACTGGCGCAGGAGCGCGCGCGCGACGTGCGCTTTGAAGCCACCCGCGAGCACGCAGCCAGCGTGGCGATCGACTGAGCGCCGCACTGCCCGCACGCGACGGATCTGACGATCCAATGGCCTTCTTCGAACTCCACGACTGGCGCGAAGGCGGCGAGCGCGTCGCCACGCCGCTCGGAACACTGTTCGTTCGCCGCCAGATGGAACCGTCGTTGCCGGTGCTGTTGCTGCTCCACGGCTTTCCGTCGGCGAGCTGGGATTTTGCTCCGCTCTGGGAGCCGCTATCGCAGCACTTCTCGCTCGTCACCCTCGATCTGCTCGGCTTCGGCGATTCGGCCAAGCCGCGCAGCCATCGCTACCGCATCGCCGAGCAAGCTGAACTGTGCGAATGGCTGCTGCGCCGCGAAGGTGCTTGGGACTACCACGTCCTCGCTCACGACTACGGCGACACGGTGGCGCAGGAGCTGCTGGCGCGTCAGCCGGACAAACGAAAGCCGCGTCCCATGCTGCGTTCGGTCGTGTTCCTCAATGGCGGTCTGTTCCCGGAGGCGCACCGCCCGCGCCCGATGCAGCGGCTGCTCGCCGCGCCGGTCATCGGCCCGCTGCTGGCACGCGCGAGCAGCAAGGCCCGCTTCGCCGCCAATCTCGCTGCCGTCTTCGGCAAGGCCACACCGCCGGAGCCCGCGCTGGTCGACGGCTTGTGGATGCTGTTGCGGCAGAACAATGGCCACCTCGTCCTGCCACGACTGCTGCGCTACATGGCCGAGCGCCGCAAGCAGCGCGCCCGCTGGGTCGGCGCGCTGGAGCGTGTGCCGGTGCCGATGGCGCTCATCAACGGCAGTGCCGACCCGGTATCCGGCGCGCATGCGGCCCAACGCTGGCGTGAGCTGCTCGGCGGCGACGACCTGTTCGAGCTTCCCGGCATCGGCCACTACCCGCACCTAGAAGCGCCGCAACAGGTGCTCGAAGCCGCCCTGCATTTTTGGTCACGACACCGCCTGTTGGGGCCGGCGAGTGCACGCTCGACGCCCTCGATTGACCGACGCCGCGCCGAGCCGCAGCCTTGACCGCCATGACCTTCCTTGTCGCCCCAACCGAACGGCTGCCTTGGCGGCGCAGCCTAAAGACACGGATCGCGCTGTGGTTCGGAGTGCTCGCCGCCCTGGCTGCGGCGGGCGGTGGGATCGCTCTGCACAAGGATGCGCAGCATCGCGCGCTGGCCGATGCCGAAGCGGCAGCGCTGCGCGAGACGCGCCGGGCCTCTGCCGAGATGCGCGCGCTGTTGCGGGCCGTGGAGGTCAGCGCCGCCACGCTGGTCCGCGCTCAACAGAGCCTCTCCGGCGATACCGCAAGTACCAAGGCGCTACTCGATGCGCTGGTCGCCAGCGAACCGAATACGACCGGAGGCTTCGTTGCGCTCAATGCCACCTCAGACACCGCGGCGTGGTCCCACTACATCGTCAAGTCGGGTCGCGACACGATCGGCATCGACACGCCTTTTCCCGTTTTCGTCGCCGCCGCTTCGGAAGGCATGTACTGGTCGGCTCCGGCGTTCAACGCGACCGTCGGTGGTCGCTGGACAATCAGGCTATCTCTGCCCATACGTGACAGCACGGGTGGTGTGGTGGGTCATGCGGGCCTCGATATCAGCATCGATCGCTTCAGTCTCGTGCTGGCACCCGTTCGTGATGATCCGCGACTGCGCGCGGCCATCCACAAGAACACCATGTGGATCGGTGATTCGGCCTGGGCCTCGCTGAGCACAAGCCCGCCAAACTCGCATGTACTCGACACTTGGCGCACCCGTTTGCACGCGGCCAATGTGAACGCCGACGACCTCGCCCTGCATAAGGCCGGCCCCGATACCCGCGGCCTGTACGAGTCTCTCGGCGATGGCTGGGGCGTTTTGGTCGTCGTGGATGATGGCGCAACGCTTGCTGAGTTGCGCGACACGACTCTGCAAGTGATCGTCGGCATCGCCAGCCTCATCGCTCTGCTCGCCTTGCTCGGCAACGCGGTAGCGCGCGGCGTTACTCGCCCCTTGGTGCAACTGTCCAGATCGGCACAGCGGCTTGCTCAGCAGGGTTTTGTGATCCCGGCGTCGCTGCTCGCGCGACGCGATGAGCTTGGCCAGTTGGCGCATGCGCTGCACAATGCCGATGCGGCGCTGCGTCAGCAGATGGCCAGCACCCAGCACCTCGCACAAGAGCAACAGAAGTTCGACAGCGAAATGCGCCTCGCCCACGACTTGCAACAGTCGATGCTGCCGCTGTCCACCGCAGTGGACGCACACGAGGGGCGCATCGACATTCATGCTTTGCTGAAGCCGGCCAAGAGCGTCGGCGGCGACTTCTATGCGTTCCATCCACGCGAGGACAGCATGCTCTGGTTCGCTATCGGCGACATCAGCGACAAGGGCGTGCCGGCCGCGCTGTTCATGGCGCGAACGGTGGCCGTACTCGAAGCCACAGCACGCAGTACCGACTCGCCAGCACTGATGCTGGCGCGCGCCGCGCCGCGCTTGGCCGAGGGCAACGAGAGCTGCATGTTCGCAACGACGTTGTGCGGTCTCATCGACCCGCATACCGGTCTCTTTGAGCTGGCGAGTTCGGGCCACGAACCACCCTTTCTCATTCGCGCCGACGGTCACATCGAGCGCTTCGAAATGGAAACCGGGGCACCCCTTGGTATCGACCCGGAGGCTTATGGCGAAGGCTTTGCCGGCATGCTCGCGCCCGGCGATGTGCTGTTCTGCTTCACCGATGGCGTGACCGAGGCGCGCAGCCGCGACGGTGCGCTGTTCGGCGAAGAACGACTACGCGCGCTGCTGGCGAAGCCCGGTCGACGCGCCGAGCAAATCGTCGCCGAGGTCTTGGCTGCCGTGGATGCCTTCAGCGCTGGTGCCGAACCAGCCGACGACATCACCGTGCTGGCAGTCGGGCTGGTAGCAGCGCAGCGTCCTGCTCGCGATCCACTGCGCTATTCCGTCTGGCCCGCCGGGCTGCGTGCGATGAACAATGCCATCGACGAATGCCTAGCGAGCCATGGCGTCCCTTCGGAAGGACGCTCGGACGTGCGCCTGGTGCTCGAAGAACTGATCGCCAACGCCTTGGATCATGGCGGTGCCATCGAATGCACGGTCGATCTTGCCCTTGCCGAGCGCACCATCACGCTGACGATCATTGATGATGGTGCCGCATTCAATCCACTGGACAGCCCCGATCCGGTGCTTGATGCCGACGACCCCGAGCGCCCGATCGGCGGTCTCGGCCTGCATCTGATCAAAACCTTGAGCCTCGACGCCGCCTACGCTCGCGAGGGCCCGCACAACCAACTGACCCTCCTACTGCCAAGGAATCCGCCAACATGAGCGACGACCTCCGTATCTCCATCGAAGGCAGCGGCAGCAAGCGCACCTGCGTACTCGCAGGACAACTCGACACTCACAGCTTCCAGCGCGCCGATGCGGTGCTCGAACCCGTGCTCGCCGATCCGTCGGTGAATCTGCTGGTGCTTGATCTCTCCGGCCTCGAATACATCAGCTCGGCCGGGCTACGCACGGTGTTCCGTGCACGCAAGGCGCTGGGTGCGCGTGGCGGCAAGGTACTCGTGGCCAACCTGCAGCCACAAATCCGCAAGGTTTTTGACCTCGTCAAGGCAGTGCCCTTCTCGGAGATTTTCAGTTCGACCGCTGAAGCGGATGCCTACCTCGATGCCATGCAAAAACGCGTCCTTTCGGGGGACGAGGACTGAGCGTCCGTCCGCGCAGGCATCCATCGCGATGCGCCGCGCCCGCGAGGCAGGCACTCGGCCGCCTCACCGCCGCCCCAGCTTGTCCTTCCCGCCGGGCTTCGGACGCGCGCCCTTCGGTGCCTGCCGCGCCTCCTGTCGTCGCGCGGCCAAAGTCTCGGCGGCGGCGTCGCGCTCATCGCGCAGCTTGAGGTAATGCGCCAAGCGCGCTTCATCGAGTTCGCCGGCATCAAGCGCAGCCAATACGGCGCAACCCGGCTCGTTGAGGTGCGCGCAGTCGCGGAAGCGGCACGCTGCGGCAAGCGCTTCGATGTCTTCGAAAACCTTGTCGCTCAGGTCTTCCTCGCCAACGAGCTTCAGCTCGCGCATGCCCGGCGTGTCGATCAAGCAACCACCCTGCGGCAAGGGAATCAATACCCGCGAGGTGGTGGTGTGGCGGCCGCGCGAATCGGTCTCGCGCACTTCGGCGGTCTTCATCTTCTGACGCCCGAGCAGGGTGTTCATCAGCGTTGATTTGCCCGCGCCCGAGCTGCCCACCAGCACACAGCTTCGGCCCACACCCAAGTAGGGATGAAGCGCCGCAGCACTCGTCGCATCCTTGGCATTCAACACATGCAGCGGGAATCCACTCTCCACCAGTGGCTGCAAAATCTCGGTGGCATCTCGCGCAAGCTCCCCGGCGAGATCCGCCTTCGAGAGCACCAGCACCGGCTGCGCGCCGCTGGCCTGCACCAGTAGCAGGTAGCGCTCGATGCGACGCGGGTTGAAATCGCCATCGAGCCCGGTCACCACCAACACGAAATCGATGTTGGCAGCGATCGGCTGCTGCTGGTAGTGCTCGCCCGCAGCGGCGCGGCGCAGCAGAGCGTGGCGCGGCAGCAGGGTGGTGATGGCCCCGCCCTTGGCGTCCAGCAACACCCAGTCGCCGACCACGGCACGGTCTTCAGCGCGAAAGCGCGGCCGCGTCCAAGCGGCAGGCGGCTGCACGCGGCGCGCCTCATCGAGGGTTGTCGCCACCACATAGGCATTGCGATGCTGGCCGACGACACGAGCGAGCGCGGCGCGCGGCCGCTCGGCCAAATCAAGCGCAGCGGGCGCGTCTTCGCGCCAGCCCATCGGCCGTACGGTGTCGAAATCTTCAGGGGTCCACGTCATCGTTCGCAGTGTACGCGGGCTCCCCGCAGCTAAAATTGAGCCTCCCATCGGTCGCGCTTGCGTTACGCTCGGGGTTTTCCCTCCTACGCACGCTCCCATGCTGTCGAATACCCTCGCCACCCGCGAACGCCTGCGCGAAGTGCGCTACGAAATCCGCGGCGACCTCGCCCGCCGCGCCAGTGAACTGGAAAGCCACGGCCACACCCTCATCAAGCTCAACATCGGAAATCCCGGTGCTTTTGGCTTTCGCGCGCCCGAACACTTGCAACGTGCCATTGCCGATCACATCCACGGCACCGACCCCTACACGCATCAGCAGGGCCTGCCGCAGGCGCGCGAAGCACTGGCTGCGCACTACAGGGCGCGCGGCACGCCGCACGTCAGCGCGGAACGCATTTTCATCGGCAATGGCGTTTCCGAGTTGATCGACATCGCGCTGCGCGCTCTGTTGAACCTCGGCGACGAGGTGCTGCTGCCCAGCCCCGACTACCCGCTGTGGAGCGCCGCCACCATCCTCAACGACGGCATCCCGCGCTACTACAGTTGCCGCGCTGAGAATGGCTTTTTACCCGACCCCGAGGAAATCGAGCGGATGATCGGGCCAAAGACGCGGGCGCTGGTCATCATCAATCCAAACAACCCCACTGGCGCCAGTTACCCGAAGCCGTTGCTTGAGCGGCTGGTGGCCTTGGCCGCGAAGTACCGTCTGCTGTTGATGGTCGACGAGATCTACGACGGCATCCTCTACGACGGGAACATCTTCCAGCCCTTGGCCCCGCTGGCGGGCGACGTGCCCTGCCTCACCTTCAGCGGCTTGTCGAAAGTGCATCGCGCCTGCGGCTGGCGGGTGGGCTGGGCGGTGCTCTCCGGCGACCCGCTGCGCACCGGCGACTACCACCACGCGCTCGACCTGCTCGGTGCCCTGCGCCTGTGCGCGAATGTGCCGGGTCAATTCGCCATCGAAGCCGCACTCACCGGCGACGACACGGTCAGCGCACTGACGGCACTGGGTGGGCGACTGCATGCCTCGCGCGCTGCGGTGCTCGATGCGGTGGCAAAAAGTGCGTTCCTCTCGGTTGTCGCGCCGCAGGGCGCGCTCTACGCCTTCCCGAAGATCGACACCGCCCGCCTGCCGGAGTTCGACGACTACCGCTTCGCGCTCGATCTGCTGGAAACCGAGCACGTACTGATCGTGCCAGGCAGCAGCTTCAACGTGCCTTACCGCGACCACTTCCGCGTGACCCTGCTGCCGCAGGCCGAGGAGATCAGCGAGGTGTTCCGCCGCATCGAACGTTCGCTGTCGCAGTACGCCGACCGCGGCGGCGCGCGTAAGAGCGCCTGAGCACGCTGCCGATGACGATGACCTGCGATACGGCAAGGTTCGCGCCGCCGGACGATACGAAACTGCGTGGCTTTCTGGCGCTGGGCGACAGCTACAGCATCGGCGAAGGCGTCCCCGAGGCCAGCCGCTGGCCGGTGCAACTGGTCGAGCGGCTGCGCGAACGCGGCGTGACCCTCGACGCACCGCGTATCATCGCGACGACCGGATGGACCACCGACGAGCTCGACGCCGGCATCGACGCGGCGCACGCGGCGGCACCGATCCCAACCGACCACGCGCTGGTCTCCCTGCTGATCGGCGTGAACAACCAGTACCGCGGGCGTTCGCTCGAGGAATACGAAACCCAGTTCGGCACCCTGCTGGAGCGCGCCATCGGCTTCGCCAACGGCGAGCCCACTCGGGTGATCGTGCTGGCCATTCCCGACTGGGGCGTGACGCCCTTCGCCATCCAGTCCGGCCGTGATCGCGAACAGATCGCCGAGCAACTGGATGCGTTCAACGCCGCGGCACAGCGCAGCACCGAGGCCCGCGGCGCGCGCTTCGTCGACACCGCACTCATCAGCCGCGAGCGTGGCGGCGACGTGGACATGCTCGCCGAAGATGGCCTGCACCCATCCGGCGCGATGTATGCGCTGTGGGCCGAGACGGTATTACATCGGTTGCAATGGCAACCATTCCGCGCAGTTCACGCGTGAATGCGTATACAAGGAAAGCGCTGCAAGCCTTGTCTTTGCTAGCGACCAGATCAACTTCGCAAGATTAAAGTCTCAGCTCTAAAATCGCGTGCTGAACTCGGCGATTCTCCACCAAAGCCACCAATACTAGGGAGCAGCGGCATGCGCAAGTGCGTTACTTCGGCACAGGAGCCGGACCAGCGAGGCGAAACGCCACGCGGGCTCTACGACCCGTCCTTTGAACATGACGCCTGCGGCTTCGGCTTGATCGTGGCGCTGGACGGAGTGCCGAAACGCCGCCATGTCGATTTGGCCCTCGATGCGCTGAAGCGCATGTCGCACCGTGGTGCCATTGCTGCGGATGGCGCGTCGGGCGATGGTGCTGGCGTGCTGTTGCAGCGTCCGTCCGCGTGGCTCGCCGCCTGTGCCGCCGACATCGGCGTGGCGCTGCCGCCGCAGTTCGCCTCGGGGCTCGTGTTCCTGCCGCGCGAGGTCGGCCAAGCGCAAGCCTCGCGGCAGAAAATCGCCGATGCCGCGCGCGAAAGCGGGCTGATCGTCGCCGGCTGGCGCCGCGTGCCGCTGAATCTCGAGGCCTGCGGGCCGATCGCCGACGCACGCCGGCCGCACATCGAGCAGCTCTTCGTCGCACCGGCCGCCGCGCTGACCGACGCCGAGTTCCGCCGCGCGCTGTTCGTCGCCCGCCGCCGCGCCGCCCTCGCGCTGGGCCACGACGATGCCGGCTACATCGTCACGCTCTCGGCCGACAGTTTCGGCTTTAAGGCGATGGTGATCCCGGAGCGGCTGCCGCAGCTATTCCCCGACCTGATGCATCCGGCGCTGGCCAGCACCTGCGTCATCGTCCACCAGCGTTTCTCCACCAACACCTCGCCGCGCTGGCCGCTGGCCCAGCCGTTCCGCCACCTCGCGCACAACGGCGAGATCAACACGATTTCCGGCAACCGCGGTTGGGCGCGGGCACGCCGCGCGCTGTGGAAGGCCGAAGGCCTCGACTTCGCCACACTCGGGCCGCTGGTGGGCGAACATGGCTCGGATTCGCAGAGCCTCGACGACATGCTCGAGGTGATGCTGGCCGGCGGTTTCGATGCATTGGCCGCGCTGCGCATCCTCATTCCGCCGGCGGCGCACACGCTCTCCACGCTCGACCCCGACCTTGCGGCCTTCTACGAGTACTACGCCCTGCACACCGAGCCCTGGGATGGCCCGGCCGCGGTGAGCTTCAACGACGGCCGCTACGCCGGCTGCCTGCTCGACCGCAACGGGCTCCGGCCGGCGCGCTGGGCGCGCACCGACGAGGTGCTAGTGATCGCCTCCGAGGCCGGTGCCTTCCGTCTGCCTGAGGACCAGATCATCGCCAAGGGCCGCTTGGGGCCGGGCGAGATGATCGCCGTCGAACTCGACTCCGGCCGCGTCCTCGACAGCGCCGCCATCGACCGCATCAATGCCGCGCGCCATCCGTTCAAGCGCTGGCTGAAGGACGGCGTGAGCTACCTCGTTTCCGACCTGATCGACCCGGCGCTGGCCGCCGAGCCCTTCGACGACCTCACGCTGGCGCGCTTCCAACGCCGCTTCGGCCTCACGCGCGAGGAGCGCGACGGCGTGCTGAAGGTGCTGGCCGAGACCGAGAGCGAAGCCATCGGCTCGATGGGCGACGACACGCCGCTGCCGGCGCTGTCGCAGCGCCTGCGCTCGCTCTACGACAGCTTCCGCCAAGCTTTCGCGCAGGTGACCAACCCACCGATCGACCCGCTGCGCGAGACCGTGGTGATGTCGCTGGTGACGCAGTTTGGCGCCGAAAGGAATGTGTTCGAGGCGAAACCCGAGCACGCGCGGCAGGTGCAACTGAACTCGCCTTTGCTTTCGCAGCGGAAACTGCGCGAATTGCTGGCCCTGCCCGATTACGCCGAACGGCATGCTGTGCTGCACCTGTACTGCATTGATGGCGAAGGCATGGAAGCCGCGATCCGCCGTGTGCGCGACGAGGCCATCGCGGCGGTGCGTGGCGGCGCGGTGGTGCTGCTGCTCTCCGACCACTACCCGCCCGACGGCGCGCGCGCCGTGCATGCTCTGCTCGCCACCGGGGCCGTGCATCACGGCTTGGTCGAGGCCGGCCTGCGCTGCGCCTGTAATCTCATCGTCGAGACCGGCACCGTGCGCGACGCGCACCACGTCGCCTGCTTGGTCGGCGTGGGGGCGACTTTCATCCACCCCTACCTCGCCTACCAGACCCTGCATGCGATGCAGCGACACGGCCAACTCACTCTGCTTGGCGATTCAAAAGAACCGGGCCGACGCTTCCGTCGCGGCGTCAAGAAGGGTTTGCTGAAAATCCTTTCGAAAATGGGTGTGAGCTGCGTATCGAGCTACCGCGGCGCGCGCTTGTTCGAGATCGTCGGCCTAGCGCCCGAGGTCGTGGACCTCTGCTTCCCCGGCACGCCGAGCCGCGTCGGCGGCGCGGGTTTCGCCGAGCTCGACGCCGATGCCGCTGAGTTTGCCGCACTGGCCGAGGACGATGCCGCGCCGCTGGAATTGGGCGGCCTGATGCAGTATCGCCCCGGCGGCGAGTACCACATGGCCAACCCGGATGTGGTCATCGCCCTGCAGCGCGCGGTGCTGAGCGAAGCGCCCGAAGATTGGGAAACCTTCCGCCGCGCGGTGGACGAGCGCCCGCCCTCGGCGCTGCGTGATCTGTTCGCGTTGACGCCGCTGGGCCCGGCCGTACCGCTGGATGAGGTCGAACCGGCGAGCGCGATTCTTTCGCGCTTCGATTCGGCCGGCATGAGCTTGGGCGCGCTCTCGCCCGAAGCACATGAGGCGCTGGCCACGGCGATGAACCGGCTCGGCTGCCGCAGCAATTCCGGCGAAGGCGGCGAAGACGCCGCGCGCTACGGCACCGAACGCCGCAGCAAGATCAAGCAGGTGGCGTCGGGACGCTTTGGCGTCACGCCGCACTACCTCGTCAATGCCGAAGTGCTGCAAATCAAAGTGGCGCAGGGCGCGAAGCCCGGCGAAGGCGGCCAACTGCCCGGCCACAAGGTCGATGCGCTGATCGCGCGGCTGCGCCACGCCAAGCCCGGCATTGGCTTGATCTCGCCGCCGCCGCACCACGACATCTACTCCATCGAAGACCTCGCGCAACTCATCTACGACCTCAAGCAGATCAACCCGGAAGCGCTGATCTCGGTGAAGCTGGTCGCGCATGCGGGTGTCGGCACGATCGCGGCCGGCGTGGCGAAGGCCCAAGCGGACTTCATCACCATCTCCGGCCATGACGGCGGCACCGGGGCCAGCCCGATCAGCTCGATCCGCTATGCCGGTTCGCCGTGGGAACTCGGCCTGGCGGAAGCGCAGGAAACCCTGCGCCGCAACGGCCTGCGCGAACGCGTGCGCCTGCAAACGGATGGCGGCTTGAAGACCGGCCTCGATGTCATCAAGGCCACCCTACTCGGCGCCGACAGCTTCGGCTTCGGCACCGTCCCGATGATGGCGCTGGGCTGCAAGTACCTGCGCATCTGCCACCTCAACACCTGCGCCACCGGCGTCGCCACGCAGGAGCCGCGGCTGCGCGCGCGGCACTTCAAGGGCCTGCCCGAGCGCGTCATCGCCTACTTCACCTACCTCGTCGAGGACGTGCGCCGCCACCTCGCCGCGCTCGGTGCGCGGAGCTTGGGTGAACTGATCGGCCGCGCCGACTTGCTGGTGCAACGCGAAGACGTGCCGCATCGCCAGCAGTTGCTCGATCTCTCGCGGTTGAAGGCCAGCGCGGCACTGCCGGGCGCGGCCAGCCACACACCCGCGCCGCCGATCACAGCACCACCCAGCCCGCTCGCGCAGTCTGTGCTCGACGAGGTCTTTCCAGAACTCAAGGCCGGCCGTAGCGTGCGCCGCGAGACACGCATCGACACCCAAGACCGCAGCTTGGGCGCGGGCCTCGCCGGCGCGCTGGCCAAAGCCTTCGGCGATGCCGCGCCACCTGCCACGCTGGAACTGCACTGCCACGGCAGCGCCGGGCAGAGCTTCGGTGCCTTCAACGCCCGTGGCGTGCATCTGCACCTGCATGGCGAAGCCAACGATGGCGTGGGCAAGGGCATGGCCGGTGGCCGTATCGTCATCGCGCCGCCCGCCGGGCATCGCTATGCCGCGCAGCACGCCACGATCCTCGGCAATGCCGCGCTTTACGGCGCGACCGGCGGCGAGCTGTACGCCGTGGGCCGCGGCGGCGAACGCTTCGGTGTGCGCAACTCGGGTGCGGCGGCCGTCATCGAAGGTATCGGCGACCACGGCTGCGAGTACATGACCGGCGGCCAAGTGCTGGTGCTCGGCCGCACCGGGCTCAACTTCGGCGCCGGCATGACCGGCGGCTTCGCCTACGTGCTCGACCTCGACCGCGGTTTCGTCGATCGCTACAACCACGAACTCGTGGACATCCATCGATTGGAAGCCGAGTCGATGGAGAACCACCTGCAGCACCTCCGCACCCTGCTGCGCACCCATGCGCAGCTCGCCGGCAGCGCGCAGGCGCGCGAGCTGCTGGAGGATTTCCGCGAGGTGATCGGCAAGTTCTGGCTGGTTAAACCAAAGGCCGCGAGCCTCGATTCGCTGGTCGCCGCACTGAAGAGGGCTGCCTGATGCCACGCGCGCAATTCGATTTCCTCGATCTTCCTCGGCAGATGCCGAAAGAGCTGCCGGTCGCCACGCGGCTGGGGCTGGATATCGAGATCTATGGCCGTTTCAGTGCCGACGAGGCGAAAGCGCAATCGGGGCGCTGCCTCGACTGCGGCAACCCCTACTGCGCCAGCGGCTGCCCGGTGGGGAATGCGATCCCGCAGTGGCTGGAGCTGGTGCGCCAAGGCCGGCTGTTCGAAGCCGCCACGCTGGCGCACGAGACCAACCCGCTACCCGAGATCTGCGGCCGGGTCTGCCCGCAGGATCGGCTCTGCGAAGGTGCTTGCACGCTGGAAACCGGCTTCGAGGCCGTCACCATCGGCAGCATCGAGAAATACCTCGTCGATGAAGCGTTCAAGCAGGGCTGGCGTCCCGACCTCTCGCGGGTGAAGCCGCGCAGGGAACGCGTGGCCGTGATCGGCGCCGGGCCCGCAGGCCTTGCCTGCGCCGACCGGCTGGTGCGCGCGGGCGTTGCGGTGACGGTGTACGACCGCCATGACGAGATCGGCGGCCTGCTCACCTTCGGCATTCCGCCTTTCAAGCTGGAAAAGTCCGTCATCGCTACGCGCCGCGAGGTGCTCGAAGGCATGGGCGTGCGCTTCGCGCTGGCCACCGACGTGGGCCGCGACATCGAGTTCCACCGACTGCTGGCCGAACACGACGCCGTGTTCGTCGGCACCGGTGCCACCACGCCGGTCGACGCGCGATTGCCGGGCCAGTCGCTGCCCGGCGTGCTGCCGGCCCTGCCCTTCCTGATCGCCAACGCGCGGCGCGTGCTCGGTCGCACGCTGGATGCCGAAGACGCCGCCATGCTCGACATCAAAGGCAAGCGCGTGCGCGTGCTCGGCGGTGGCGACACCGCCATGGACTGCGTGCGCACCGCGCGGCGGCTGGGCGCGGCCGAGGTGAGCTGCGTCTACCGCCGCGACGAGGCGGCGATGCCCGGCTCGCGCCGCGAGGTCAAGAACGCCCGCGACGAGGGCGTGGCGTTCCTCTTCCATCGCGCGCCGCTGGCGATCGAAGGCCAGACCAGAGTCAAGGCCCTGCGCGTGGTGCGTACCGAGGCCGCGGGCCGTGGGGCGTTCTCGGTGGTCGAGGGCGAATCGGAAAGCCTCGACGCCGATGTCGTCATCCTCGCTTTCGGCTACCGCGCCAGCCCACCGTCCTGGCTGGCCGAGCACGGTGTGACCTTGAGTGACAACGGGCTGATCCTAGGTGGCGCAGCGGCGCGCTCGGTGGACGCCGTTTGGCAGGTTCACTCGCCCTACCAAACCTCGCTGCCCAAGCTCTGGGCGGGTGGCGACGCCTTGCGTGGCGCTGATCTGGTGGTGACGGCGGTGCGCGACGGCCGCGACGCCGCGGCGGCGATGCTGCGGCAGTTCAAGGGCATCGTCGTCCGCACCGCGGCCTGATCGGGGGCGCAGGCGCCGGGTGCTGGCCGCGTTCACCCGGGGCGGCGCGAGGGGCGGCGTACAATGTCGACTTTCTCGCTGCCCTTCGAACCGCCATGAGCCTCTCCACCGAAACCCGCGCCCGCATCGAATCCATCCTCGCTTCGCACGAGGTCGTGCTGTTCATGAAGGGCAGCCCCGAGCGCCCGCAGTGCGGGTTCTCGATGAAAGCCTCCAGCATCATCGGCGGGCTCGTCGCCGAATACGCCCATGTCGATGTGCTTTCAGACCCCGAGATCCGCGAAGGCATCAAGGCTTACGGCCAGTGGCCGACGATCCCGCAGCTCTACGTCAAGGGCGAGCTGATCGGCGGCTCGGACATCATCGTGCAGATGATGGATTCCGGTGAGCTGCATGCACTGCTCGGCGGCGCGGCACCCGACCGCACGCCGCCAGTCATCTCGATCACCGATGAAGCCGCGCAGCAGATCCACAAAGCCATGGTCGAGCAGGGCGAAGGCCTCGCCCTGCACATGGCCATCGACGCCAAGTTCAACAGCCGCTTCGAGCTGAAACCATCCACCGGGCAGGAAATCAGCGCGAGCGCCAACGGCATCACTGTGCATTTCGACCTCGCCAGCGCGCCGCGCGCCAAGGGCATCGTCATTTCCTGGGTCGACAACGGTGTGCGCGGTGCAGGTTTGTCGATCAGCAACCCGAACGCGCCGGCGCAGGTGCGTCCGCTGCTCGTGAAAGACCTCGCGGCGCGGTTGGCCGAGTTCACCGTCGTCGATGTCCGCCCCGCCCCGGCCCGCGCACTGGCCGCCTTCCCACACGCGCATGTGGTGCTCGACGAGGAATCCCACGATGAACTTGCCGCCCTGCCAAAAGACACCCGCCTGGCTTTCCTCTGCCACCACGGCAACAGCAGCCAGCAGGCTGCCGAGCACTTTCGCGGACTGGGTTTCAGCCAGATTTACAACGTCGAGGGCGGCATCGATACTTGGTCGACCGATGTCGATCCCAGCGTGCCGCGCTACTGAGCCCATGAAGCGCCGAATCCTCTGCGTACTCGCGATGCTTGGCTCGGCCCTTCTTGCGGGCTGCGGCACGCCAACGCCCGCCGACATCGCCGCACAGGCCTGCGACGCCCACGTCCGAACCCAGACCAGCGGCAAGCCCTACCAGCTCGACCTCGACCAGCTCGCCGCCTCGGCGACGAGTAACGAGGACAGCAAGCTGCTAACGGCTCCAGTGGTCGTGAACGCCGGCCTGGCCGACCAGAGCACGCAGCAACTGGAATGCACCGTGCGCATGAATGCCGATGGCAGCGCCGATATTCTCAATCTGCGCTTCATCTGGTAGCGCCGTCGCTGATCGCAGCGCTGCGCTTCAGTCGAAACGCAGGTGCTTGACCGACTTGCCGTGGCGGCGCACCAGTTTCAGCGCCTCGATGCCGATCTGGATATGGCGCTCGACGAAGTTCGCGCTGATGACTTGATCCGAGGCTTCGGTCTTCACCCCATCGGGAATCATCGGCTGGTCGGAGACCAACAGCAGCGCGCCGGACGGAATGCTATTGGCGAAACCGGCGGCGAACACCGTCGCAGTCTCCATGTCGATGGCCATGCAGCGCAGCTTGCGCAGATACTCCTTGAACGCCTCGTCGTGCTCCCACACGCGGCGATTGGTGGTGTAGACCGTGCCGGTCCAGTAGTCGTGCTCGAGGTCGCGGATCATCGTCGATACCGCGCGCTGCAGGGCAAAAGCGGGTAACGCCGGCACTTCCGGCGGCAGGTAGTCGTTGCTGGTGCCCTCGCCGCGAATCGCTGCGATCGGCAGAACAAGATCGCCCAACTGATTCTTGCGCTTGAGCCCACCGCACTTGCCGAGAAACAACACCGCCTTGGGCGATACCGCCGACAGCAGATCCATCACGGTGGCGGCATTGGCGCTGCCCATGCCGAAATTGATCATGGTGATGCCGTCAATGGTGGCGCTGGGCATCGGTCGGTCGCGGCCCACGACTTCGGCACCGGTCAGCCGGGCGAAGACGTCGAGGTAGCCACCAAAATTGGTCAGCAGCACATGCGGGCCGAAGTTTTCCAGCGCCACGCCGGTGTAGCGAGGCAGCCAGTTGGCCACGATTTCCTGCTTGTCTTTCACGGGTGTCCTCTCAATGAGCGTCGTTGTCGCGCGGATTTTGCCATGCGCAGGCCTCGGCCCTCGCAGGCCCATGACCTTCGGCCTAGTTGGATACGCGAGCCGCAGGATAGGGTGACGCCTTTCCCCATAGGATTTCGCGATGTCTCGGCTCTGCCTAAGACTTTCCGTGCTCGCCGTTGCACTGGCAACCGGCTTCAGCGCGCCAACCACCGCGCGAGTGACGGTGCTCAAGGACGACCCCTACCCCAGCACCTACCAGCGGGTCGCGGCACCCGACACCTTGATCCGCAACGCCACGGTACTGGTGGGCGACGGCAGCCGAATCGACGGCGCCGACGTGCTGCTGCGCGACGGCAAGATCGCCCGCGTGGGTACCGGTCTCGACGCGCCGCGAGGTGCGAATGTGGTGGATGGCAGCGGAAAATGGCTGACGCCGGGGCTGATCGACGTCCACTCGCATCTCGGCGTTTATCCCTCACCCAGCCTCAACGCGCACAACGACGGCAACGAAATGAGCGACCCGGTGACCGCCCAGGTTTGGGCCGAGCACGGTGTGTGGCCGCAGGATCCGGGCTTCGGGACGGCGCTGGCGGGCGGTGTGACCTCGATGCTGATCCTCCCCGGCAGCGCGAATCTGATCGGCGGTCGCGGCGTGGTGCTGAAAAACACGCCCGGCGCGACCTACCAAGAGATGAAGTTCCCCGGCGCGCCGTGGAGCGTCAAGATGGCCTGCGGCGAAAATCCGAAGCGCGTCTACGGCGGCCGCGGCTCGGCACCGATGACCCGCATGGGTAATGTCGCCGGCTACCGCGGTGCCTTCATCGAAGCCCGCGAGTATCTGGAAAAGCTCGGCAGCGACGAACCACCGACCCAGGATCTGCGCCTAGAAACCCTGGCCGCTGCCATCAACGGCGAGATCAAGGTGCAGATCCACTGCTACCGCGCCGACGAGATGGCGATCATGCTCGACCTCGCCGAGGAGTTCGATTTCGAAGTAGCCGCCTTCCACCACGCCACCGAGGCCTACAAGATCGCCGACCAGCTCGCCGAGGCCGGCACCTGCGGCGCGCTCTGGGCCGACTGGTGGGGCTTCAAGGCCGAAGCCTATGACGCGATCCAAGAAAACATCCTGATCGTCGATCGCGCCAAGGGTGGCCGTGGCTGTGCCGTCGTCCACTCCGATTCGCCCGAGGGCATCCAGCGCCTGAATCAAGAGGCCGGCAAGGTGATTGGTGTGGGCCGGCGGATCGGCATCGACATCGCCCCCGAGCACGCGGTGCGCTGGATCACCCAGAACGCCGCCCGCACGCTCGGCATCGACGAGCTCGTCGGCACGCTGGAGCGCGGCAAGATGGGCGATGTGGTGCTGTGGAACCAAAACCCCTTCAGCGTCTACGCCAAAGCCGAGAAGGTCTGGATCGATGGCGCACTGATGTTCGACCGCAACGACCCGGCGCTACAGCCGGTCTCCGACTTCATGCTCGGCCAGGAGCCACTCTGATGCGCCGTCTTTCCGCTCTCACCCAAGCCGTCGTGCTGGGGCTCGCTGGCTTCTTGGCTGCGCCCCAGACCACCGCCACCACGCTGTTCATCGACAATGCGCGGGTGCATACGGTCGGCCCGCAAGGCACCTTGGCCAATGGCGATGTGATCGTCAGCAATGGCGTGATCACCGCGGTGGGGCCAGAACTTGCCGCACCCGCAGGTGCCACACGCATCGACGCCAAGGGACAACCGCTGACGCCGGGGCTCTTTGCCGGTATCACCGCCCTCGGGCTTGAGGAAATCAGTGCCGAGCCGAGCACCGTTCACCAGAACCTCGGTGCTCCGGCAGCGCATGTGCATCCGGGTGAAACGCGCTGGCGTCCCGAGTTTGACGTGCTGCCGGCCTACAATCCGCGCTCGCAGGTGATTGGTGTCAACCGCATCGAAGGCCTGACCTTCACCGTGCTCGCACCCGGTGCCCTTGAGCAAGGCAGCTTCGTCACCGGCCAAGGTGGTGCCGTGCGTTTCGATGGCGGCTTCGATGCCCTGCTTGAGCCGAGTCGCAGCCTGTTTGTGGACTTGAGCGCCAGCGCCCTTGCAGGCTCCGGCGGCAGCCGTGCCGGCCAGTACATGCTGCTCGATCAGGCGATCCGCGAATCGCGGCCCGCACCCTCGCCGATGATGATGATGGCGAGCGCCAGCCACGGCCTGTTGACCCCGGCCGGACGCGATGCGATGAGCCGCTATCTGCGCGGCGGCAGGGTGGTTTTTCATGTCGACCGGGCGGCGGATATCCGCCAAGTCATCAAGCTGAGTCAGCGCGTTGGTTTTCAGCCGGTGATCGCTGGCGGTGCCGAAGCCTGGGTGGTCGCGGCCGAACTCGCCACCGCGAAGGTGCCGGTGTTGCTCGATGCGCTGCAAAACCTCCCCAGCACCTTCGATCAACTCGGCGCGCGCTTGGACAACGCGGCCAAACTGCATGCCGCCGGCGTCACCGTCGCTTTTTCGCAAGCTTTCGACGCCACCCACAACGCGCGGAAGATCCGCCAGCATGCGGGCGTGGCCGCCGCCAACGGCTTGCCGTGGGAGGCCGCACTTGCTGGGCTTACCCGTGTCCCGGCGCAGGTGTTCGGGATTGACGCGAAAATTGGCAGCATCGAGGTCGGCAAGACCGCCGACCTCGTGCTGTGGAACGGCGACCCGCTCGACGTGACCACCACCGCGACGCAGGTGTTCGTGGCGGGCCGCGCGGTGTCGATGCAATCGCGGCAGACCCTGCTTCGCGATCGTTACCTCGCGCCGGAGGGCGAGCGGTCGAGGCTGTATCCGGGGCGTTGATCGGTCACGCCTTACGGAAAGTGATCGTCCCCGACTCGTTCGTCACCACGATGGTGTCGCCGGCTACGAACTCACCACCGAGGATCTTCTGCGCCAGCGGGTTCTCGATCTGCTGTTGGATGGCGCGCTTCAGCGGCCGCGCACCGTACACCGGATCGAAGCCGACATTACCGAGCAGGTCGAGTGCCCGATCGTCGATCTGGAAACGGATTTGCCGCTCGGCCAAGCGCTTCGCGAGGTAGCCCGTCTGGATGCGGGCGATTTCGCGGATCTGCTCGCGCCCCAGCGAATGGAACACCACGATCTCGTCGAGACGGTTGATGAACTCGGGGCGGAAGTGCGACTGCACCACGCCCATCACGGCAGACTTCATCTGGATGTACGCGGAATCACCCTCGCCCGAAAGCTCTTGGATGTGCTGGCTGCCGAGATTGCTGGTCATCACGATGACGCAGTTGCGGAAATCCACGGTGCGGCCCTGGCCATCGGTGAGGCGGCCGTCGTCGAGCACCTGCAACAAGACGTTGAACACATCGGAGTGCGCCTTCTCGACTTCATCGAGCAGGATCACGCTGTAGGGCCGCCGCCGCACCGCTTCGGTGAGGTAGCCGCCTTCCTCGTAGCCGACATAACCCGGCGGCGCGCCGATCAAGCGGGCGACGGAGTGCTTCTCCATGAACTCGCTCATGTCGATGCGCACCATCGCTTCTTCGGTGTCGAACAAGAAGCTCGCCAGCGCCTTGCACAGCTCGGTCTTGCCCACGCCGGTGGGGCCGAGGAACAGGAAGCTGCCATTGGGGCGGCTCGGATCGCTCAAACCCGCGCGTGAGCGACGGATGGCATCCGACACCGCGCGCACCGCCTCGCGCTGGCCGATCACGCGAGTGGCCAACGCATCCTCCATCTTCAACAACCTCTCGCGCTCGCCTTCGAGCATCTTCGACACCGGGATGCCGGTCCAGCGCGACACCACTTCGGCGATTTCTTCGGCCGTCACTTTGTCTTGCAGCAGGGTGAAGCCTTTCGTTTCGGCGGCCTGCGCATCGGCGAGTTGCTTCTCGAGCTGCGGCAGCTTGCCGTACTGGATCTCCGAGGCGCGGGCGAGGTCATGGTGCCGATGCGCGGCTTCAAGTTCCTGCTTCAGGTGCTCGATCTGCTCCTTGACCTTGGTGGTGCCGGCGACGATGGCCTTCTCGGCCTTCCACACTTCTTCCAAGTCATTGAACTCGCGCTCGAGCGTCTTGATCTCGGCCTCGAGGTCGGCCAAGCGCTGCTTCGATTCCTCGTCCTTCTCTTTCTTCAAAGCCTCGCGTTGGATCTTGCGCTGGATCAGACGGCGCTCCATGCGGTCCATCTCCTCCGGCTTGGAGTCGATCTCCATGCGGATGCGCGAGGCCGCCTCGTCCATCAGGTCGATGGCCTTGTCGGGCAATTGGCGGTCGGCGATGTAGCGCTGCGAAAGTGTGGCCGCCGCAACGATGGCCGGGTCGGTGATCTCCACACCGTGGTGCACGGCGTAGCGCTCCTTCAGGCCGCGCAAGATGGCGATGGTGTCCTCGACCGATGGCTCGCCGACGAACACTTTCTGGAAGCGCCGCTCCAGCGCGGCGTCTTTTTCGACGTACTTGCGATACTCGTCGAGCGTCGTAGCGCCGATGCAGTGCAGCTCGCCACGGGCGAGCGCGGGCTTGAGCATATTGCCGGCGTCCATCGAGCCTTCGGCCTTACCGGCACCGACCATGGTGTGCAATTCGTCGATGAACAAGATGACGTTGCCGTCCTGCTTCGACAAGTCATTCAGGACGGCCTTCAAACGCTCCTCGAACTCGCCACGAAACTTGGCACCGGCAATCAAGGCACCCATGTCGAGCGAGAGCACGCGGCGGCCACGCAGCCCCTCGGGCACCTCGCCGTTGATGATGCGCTGCGCCAAACCCTCGACGATGGCGGTCTTGCCCACGCCCGGCTCGCCGATCAGCACCGGGTTGTTCTTGGTGCGCCGCTGTAGCACTTGGATGGTGCGGCGAACTTCTTCATCGCGGCCAATGACCGGGTCGAGCTTGTTCGCTTCAGCGCGGGCGGTGAGATCGATGCAGTACTTCTCCAGCGCCTGGCGCTGGTCTTCCGCATTCTCGCTCTGCACTTTCTCGCCGCCACGCATTTTCTGGATGGCCGCTTCGAGCCTGGCCTTGTCGAAACCCGAGGATTTCAGCAGCTTCCCGGCGTCGCCGCTGTCCTCGACGCAGGCCAAAAGGAACAGCTCGCTGGCGATGAAAGCATCGCCGCGCTGACTGGCCAGTTTGTCGGTGACATTGAGCAGGCGCGCGAGATCGTTGCCGATGTTCACCTGCCCGGCTTGACCGGTCACTTTCGGCAGTCGCTCGAGCGCTTCGCCGAGCTTCTCGCGCAGCAGCACGACATTGCCGCCAGCCTGCGCGAGCAGCGGGCGAGTTCCGCCGCCTTGCTGGTCGAGCAAGGCGGTGAGCAGGTGCGCCGGTTCGATCAGATTATGGTCGCGCAACACCGCCAGCGATTGGGCGTCTTGCAGAGCCTGGGCAAAACGCGACGTGAGCTTGTCCATCCGCATAGATCGTCTCCGAAAAAGCGGCGGCCCACGGAACGTGGCCGCGTTACTTTTTTAGCTGCGGATGCGGCGCGCCTGATTCAAGGCTGTTCGTTTTTGGTTAAAGCTGGTGTTCAGGGCAGGCTTACGCCGAGCACGCGCGCCACAGCAGGCTGGCCATGCGTCCACTGCGGCCATCGCGCCGGTGCGAGAAAAACGCCTCCGGCTCGCTGATGGTGCAGCGCCCGCCGCCATGAATTCGCGAAACACCCAAAGCCATCAGTCGCTGCCGAGCCAGTGCATACAAATCGACTCGCCAATGGCCGGCGCGCGTGGGCACGAAGGCGGCGCTCGCCGCTTGATCGTGGGCCACAAATGCCGCGCGCACCTCGTCGCCGACTTCGTAGCGCTGCGGCCCAGCCGCGGGGCCGAGCCAAGCGATGACGCGCTCTCCGGGCTCGCGCATCGCCGCAACGGTCGATTCGATGACGCCGGCCGCTAAACCACGCCAACCGGCATGCGCCACAGCGAGTACCGCCCCGTCGTCGGAGCACAGCAGCAGCGGCAGGCAGTCGGCATGCAGCACTGCCAGCACCACATCGGCGCGTCGTGTTACTGCGGCGTCGGCTTCCGGTTCTTCATCGCTGGCCTGCATCGGTTTGCCATCAGCGCAGAACATCGCGGAGCGGTCGGTTGGCGTATCGGCATCCGCCACGACGGTGCCATGCACCTGGCGCAGCCACAGCGGCGTGCTGGGCAGACTCAGTGCCTCGCAGAGCGCGTGCCGATTCGCCAGCACGCGTGACTCCGCATCGCCCGCAACGCTGCGATGCCCGCCCAGGTTCAGCGTGTCGAAGGGCGGCAGCGAGACGCCAAGCCCGCGCCGCAACGTGCTGCCACCAAACACGCCCGGCGGAGCCGGCCAGTCGGCGGGCAGAAAAAACGGCGCGGTATCGCTCACCGGTAGGAACCCGTCCCGCACGCGACACACGCATCATTGATGCTCACTTCAGCCCCTTGGCGGCCGCTTCCGCCGTGTCCTCGCGAAGTTGCGCCAGCAATCGGAGCATGTCGTCGGGCAGGCTGGCCTCGAAGCGCAGGGTGTCGCCACTTACGGGATGCGCGAAGGCCAGCGATTCAGCGTGCAGGGCTTGACGCTTGAACCCGCGCAGACCTTCGGCCAAGGCATTGGTGGCACCGCGCGGCATACGCAGCGAACCGCCGTAGAGCGGGTCGCCCACCAGTGGATGCCGGACATGCGCCATGTGAACGCGGATCTGGTGGGTACGGCCGGTCTCCAGCTTGCACTCGACCAAGGTGTGGCCGCGAAAGCGCTCGCGCACCCGGTAGTGGGTGACGGCTTCGCGCCCGCCCTCGGTCACGGCCTGACGAATGCGATCGCCCGGGTGACGGCCGATCGGCGCGTTCACCGACCCACCCGCCACCATCGCACCGGCCACCACGGCGAGGTATTGGCGATGCACCGTGCGGCTGGAAAGCTGTTCGACCAGCGCGCTATGCGCGCGCAGGCTGCGCGCCACCACCATCAAACCCGAGGTGTCTTTGTCGAGCCGATGAACGATGCCAGCGCGCGGCAATTCCGCCAGCTTCGCATCGAAATGCAGCAAGGCATTGACCAAAGTGCCGCGCGGATTGCCCGCACCCGGATGCACCACCAACCCGGCCGGCTTGTGCAGGACGAGGACATCGGCATCGACGTGACGCAAATCGAGTGCGATGGCCTCGGGCTCGGCGGTGGTCTCGATGCTCGGCGTCACCCAGACGGTGACGGTCTCCCCGCCACGCAAGGCCTGCTTCGGTTTGGCTTCGGCGCCGTCCAAAAGCGCTTCGCCGGATTTGATCCACGACACCAGACGCGAGCGCGAAAAATCCGGAAATAGCTCGGCTAAGACTTGGTCGAAGCGACGGCCCGCCTGAGCAAGCGGAATGATGGCTTCAAGCAATTCGCGTTCATCCAGCTCGCGCTCGTCGTCCACGCGGTCGTTTGGATGCGGGAGGGTTTGGGTGTCGGAATGGGGCATGGGTCGTCTCGGCTCGGCGGCGATTCAGGGATGACGCCGGTTCCACGCTATTATCCGGCCTTCCGATCCCAAGCTGGTGCCGCTCCGTGTCGTTCAAGCCTGCGCATGTCCTGTTCCGCCTCGTCGTCACCGCGCTCCTCGTCGGCGGCCTGTCGGGCTGTCAAACCATAGGGGGCTGGTTCGGCGGCCGCGAGCCGGAAACCGAAACCCTGCCGGTCGAGGCATTGTTCGCCGAAGCCCGCGAAGCGCGCGACGCCCGCAACTACTCGCGTGCCGAGTTGTACTTGACGCGGCTGATCGGGCGCTTTCCCTTCGGCGCGTTCACCGAGCAAGCGCAGCTCGATTTGGCCTATGCGCAGTACAAGCAGGGCAACTACGAAGAATCCACCGCGACCCTCGACCGCTTCATCCGCACCTACCCGACGCACGAGGTGATCGACTACGCGTTCTACCTGCGCGCACTGAACGGCTTCGACCGCGACAACTTCTTTCTGCAACGCATTGCCCGCGCCGACATGTCGGCGCGCGACCTGACCCGCATGCAGGCGAGCTTCGAGTCCTTCGCCGAGCTGCTGCGCCGCTTCCCGACCAGCCGCTACGCCGGTGACTCGCGCCAGCGCATGGTGTACCTGAAAAACTTCCTCGCCCGCCACGAGATCAACACCGGCCTGTTCTACCACCGCCGCGGTGCCTACGTTTCGGCGATCAACCGCGCCGAGTTTCTGCTGGAAACCTACCCGCAGAGCGCGTTCGAAGCCGACGGCGTGGCCTTGCTCGCCGCCTCCTATGCCGCGCTCGGCAAGGACGATTTAGCGGCCGATGCCCGCCGCGTGCTGGAGAAGAACGCACCCGAGCATCCGTACCTCGCCGGCCGCTGGCCCGAGCGCGGCGGCCTCTGGGGCCAGCTCAACCCCTTCGGCGGCGGACGCTAAGCGTTTCGTTAGTTCTTCCAGCCGTTCGTTATCGGATAGCGCCGCTCGCGCCCAAACGCCCGCCGCGAGAGCTTCGGCCCCGGCGCGGCCTGCCGACGCTTCCACTCACTGCTGCGCACCAGGCGCAGCACTTGGTCCACCGACTCCATCGGGAACCCGCGCGCGAGCAGCGCATCGCGGCCTTCGCGGCCCTCGATATGCGCTTCGAGGATGGCATCCAGCAAGGCATAGGGCGGCAGCGTGTCCTGGTCGGTCTGGTTCTCGCGCAGCTCGGCCGAAGGCGCACGAGTGATGACGGCCTCGGGAATCGCCGGCGGCGCGCCAGCCGGCTGCTGCGCATTGCGCCAGCGGGCGAGAGCAAACACTTCGGTCTTGTAGAGGTCTTTGATCGGTGCGTAACCACCGCACATATCGCCGTAGATGGTCGCGTAACCGACCGCGTATTCGCTCTTGTTGCCGGTGGTCAGTAGCAGACCGCCTTTTTTGTTGGCCAACGCCATCAGCAGCGCGCCGCGACAGCGGGATTGCAGGTTTTCTTCGGTCAGGTCTGCTGCCAGACCCTCGAACAGCGGGCCCAACGCCACGAGAAAACCCTCGAACGGTGCCTCGATGGCGAGGGTTTCTAGATGCACGCCCAAGGCTTGGGCCTGCTCGGCGGCGAGGTCGTTCGACAGGCCGGAGGTGTAGCGCGAGGGCAGCCGCACAGCGGTGACGTTCGCCACTCCCAGCGCATCCACCGCCATCGCCAGCACCAAGCCCGAATCAATGCCGCCCGAAAGCCCGAGCCACACCGTCTTGAAACCATTCTTGCCGCAGTAATCGCGCAAGCCCCGCACGGCGGCGCGGTAGGCCAGCGACTCGTGCGAATCGTCGGCTTCAGCCGGCCACTGCACCGGTGTGAACTCTCCGCTCGCGGCATCGAAATCGGCAATCAGCCAGTGATCCTCGAAGGCCCGCGCGGCGGGGTGCAGGCGGCCATCGGCATCGGCCAGCACCGAAGCGCCATCGAACACCAGTTCGTCCTGTCCGCCGACGAGGTTGAGGTAGGCGATGGCCACGCCGGTTTCGGCATTGCGCGCGGCCAGTAGCGCGTCGCGGTCGGTGCCTTTGTCGCGCTCGAAAGGCGAGGCGTTGGGCACCACCACCAAGTGCGCGCCTGCCGCGACGGTCGAAGCGATCGGTTCCGGGTGCCAGAGGTCTTCGCAGACCACCACACCCACCGCAACACCCGCCACATCGAACACGCAATCCGCGTGGCCCGGCGCAAAGTGTCGGCGCTCGTCGAACACCGCGTAGTTCGGCAAGCGGCGCTTGCGATACGTGGCCTCGATGCGGCCGTCGCGCAGCACACTCGCCGCATTGAACACCACGCCGCCCACCGATTCCGGCCAACCGACCACGGCGGTGATGCCCGTGCAGGCCAGCGCGACGCGCTCAAGCTGTGCGGCGCACTCGGCCAAGAAACCGGGGCGTTCCAGCAAGTCTTCCGGTGGATAGCCCGAGAGCGTGAGCTCGGGGAACACCACGAGATCGGCGCGGTGCGCGTCGCGGGCTTCGGCGATCCACGCGATCACGCGGTCGGCGTTGGCGGCAACGGCACCGACGGGGCAATCGAACTGGGCGAGGGCGAGGCGCAGGGTCATGCGGCGCGGGTGTCGCGAATGGCCTGTTCGAGAAGCTCCGGATCAACGCCACGCGCCTTCAACACTTCCGCGAGGCGGCGCGCCGGGTCGCTCAACAGCTCGGCCTCATCACGGCGCAGCCCCTCGCTGATGTAGGCCTTCAGCAAGGTCTGATAGCCGGACATGCCGCGCAACGGCGCGATCGCCTTCATGGACGCGACGACGTCCTCGGGGATACGCATCGTGATCGAGGTCATGGTGCGGGTGGTCGCCAATCGCTGGCGGATTCGGTCATTCGGCATAGTGGTCTTCCTCGTCGCGCGTGGCGCGTCTGGCGGATATCAAGCGAAGCGCACCATCGACAATGTCGACGTGCACGACATACAGCAGGCGGGCATGCGCATCGAAGCCGATCACCGCATGCCGCGCCTCGTCGGCTCGCGACGCATCGACGACAACGAACAGCGGATCGAAGAACACCGTCGCTGCCTCCTCGAAGCGCACACCGTGCTTGCGCACGTTGGCGTCGGCTTTCGCCTCGTCCCAGACAAAGCTCTGCCCGCCGATGTCGATGCGTACGTCCATGCTTCGCGACTATCCCTCTGACGTATTTACTTTGTCAATACGATAAACGCTGACCCAGACGAAACGGCGAAGACCGCCCTCTCAGGCGGCCTTCGCTTCCCAAACCACGGGCCTTGTTTCAGCCCCCGGCGCTCGCGCGCCGCAGGCCTTACTTCCTCAGCAACTTGGCGATCGCCGCACCGAGATCGCCGGGCGACTTCACCGTGGTGACACCGGCCTTCTCGAGTGCCGCGAACTTGCCCGCCGCCGTGCCCTGCCCGCCCGAGGCGATGGCACCGGCGTGGCCCATGCGCTTGCCCGGAGGTGCCGAGGAACCGGCGATGAAGCCGACCACTGGCTTGGTGACGTACTCGGAGATGAAGTCGGCGGCTTCTTCTTCCGCGCTGCCGCCGATCTCGCCGACCATGATGATGCCTTCCGTCTGCGGGTCGTCCTGGAACAACTGCAGGGCGTCGATGAAGTTCATGCCCTGGATCGGGTCGCCGCCGATGCCGATGCAGGTCGACTGGCCCAAGCCGGCGTCGGTGGTCTGCTTCACGGCTTCATAGGTCAGCGTGCCAGAGCGCGAGACGATGCCAATCTTACCCGGCATGTGGATGTGGCCCGGCATGATGCCGATCTTGCACTCGCCGGGTGTGATAACGCCGGGGCAATTCGGGCCGATCAAGGTGACATCTTCGTACTGCGCCAAGGTGTGCTTGACACGCAGCATGTCGAGCACCGGGATGCCTTCGGTGATGCAGACGATGAGGCGGATGCCGGCAGCCGCCGCTTCGAGGATGGCATCGGCCGCGAACGGCGGCGGCACGTAGATGACCGAGGCGTCGGCGCCGGTCTCATCGACCGCGTCCTGCACCGTGTTGAAAACCGGCAGGCCGATGTGGGTGCTGCCGCCCTTGCCGGGCGTTACGCCGCCGACGACCTTGGTGCCGTAGTCGAGCATCTGCTCGGCGTGGAAGGTGCCCTGCTGGCCGGTGAAGCCCTGCACGATCACCTTGGTGTTTCTGTTGACCAAAACGCTCATTTCGTTGGTTCCTCGATTCGAATTCGGGAGGCGGCGGCTTCGACGAAGCTCGCTTCGCGCATCAGGCAGCGGCGGCGACGGCTTTCTTCGCGCCGTCGTTGATGTCATCGGCGGGCTGGATGGCCAGGCCCGAGTTCGCCAGCAGCTCCTTGCCCTTCTCGACATTGGTGCCTTCGAGGCGAACGATCACCGGCACCTTGACGTCCACTTCCTTGACCGCGGCGATGATGCCCTCCGCGATCATGTCGCAGCGGACGATGCCGCCGAAGATGTTGACGAAGATCGCCTTGACCTTGTCCGAGCTCAGGATCAGCTTGAAGGCCTCGGTGACGCGCTCCTTGGTGGCACCGCCGCCGACGTCGAGGAAGTTGGCCGGCTCACCGCCGTTCAACTGGATGACGTCCATCGTGGCCATCGCGAGGCCCGCGCCGTTGACGAGGCAGCCGATGTTGCCGTCCATCGTCACGTAGTTGAGGTTGTACTTGACGGCCAGCACCTCGGCTTCGTCTTCCTGCGCGATGTCGCGCATGGCGGTGGTCTTCGGTTGGCGGAACTCGGCGTTGTCGTCGGAGTTCACCTTGCCGTCCAGCGCGATGAGATCGCCCTGGGTGTTGATGGCGAGCGGGTTCAGCTCGATCAATGCCAAGTCGTAGCGGTTGAACAGCTCGAACAGGCCCAACATGATCTTGGTGAGTTGGCCGCACTGCCTGGCGTTCAAGCCCATCTCGAAGCCGACCTGACGACACTGGTAGGCCTGCAAGCCTTCGACGAAGCCGACGTGTACCGTGTGCAGCAGTTCGGGTGTCTCGGCAGCCACTGTTTCGATGTCCACGCCGCCTTCGGCCGAGCAGATGAAGGTGATCGACTGCGTGGCGCGGTCGACCAGCACCGAGACGTAAAGCTCCTTGGCGATGTCCGAAGCCTCGGTGACCAGCACCACGTCCACCGGCAGCGCGCGGCCACCCGACTGGTAGGTTTCCATCTTCGTACCAAGCATGCCGGCCGCTGCTTCCCGGACCGCGTCGAGGCTCTTGCAGAGCTTCACGCCGCCGGCCTTGCCGCGGCCACCCGCGTGGATCTGCGCCTTCACCACCCAGAAATCGCCGCCCAGGGCCTTGGCGGCCTCGACCGCTTCATCGGCGCTACGGGCGATGCTGCCGGCGGGCACCGGAATGCCGACCTCGATGAACAACTCTTTGGCTTGGTACTCGTGGAAATTCATAGGACACCTGGGTCGGGACGGCGGGCGCACATTGTCATCGCTGGGACGCGGGAAGGCAAAACGGCTTCCAGAAGACTCCTCGGCACTGCAATCGGCCGTTACAGTGCCGCCATGCCTTTCGTTCGTTCATCCAGCCAACTGCCCGACGGCAGCATCCAGCAACGCGAACTGTTCGGCTTTGCGCTCTACCGCGTGCTCGAGGCGGTGATACTCGCTGTGTTTGCCTTCGTGCCTGGGCATTTCCAGTTGCTCGACGCCGTCGACACGCCCTTGCTGCGCGCCGTTGCAGCGGCCTACCTCGCGCTGTCCCTGCTGCTGCTCGGGCTAAGCCGCCGACCCGGTGCCACGCTGCCGCTGCAAGGCGGCTGGGGCCTCGCGCTCGACATCTCCGTAGCTGCCACCGCCTTGGCCGCCCAGCAAGGCCTCGATACCGCCATCGGCCTGCTGCTGCTGTTCAACATCACTATCGGCAGCCTGATCGTCGGGCCGCGGCTGGCCATCGCCCTGGCCCTGCTGGCCGCCGCCGCGGTGTTCGGCGAGTTCGCGTTCAGCAGCCTCGCCGCCCGCGACGACCGTCCGCTGGTCGAGCCTGCCATGTTCGCGGTGTGCTACCTCGCGGGCGCGGCGTTCTCGCAGTTTCTGCGCCGCGAACTCGCGCGCAGCGAGGCGCTGGCCGACGAACGCGGCAGCGAGGTGGCGCAGCTTGCCGAATTGAATGAGCTGGTGATCCGGCGCATGCGCACCGGCGTGCTGGTGGTCGATGCCCAGCACCGCGTGCGCTTGTTCAACGAGGCGGCCTGGGCCCTGCTTGGGGCCAAAGGCGAAGTACAACGGCTGGCCGACCTGCACCCGCCGCTGGATGCTTTGCTGCGGCGCTGGCGCGCTACCGGCGAGGTGCAGCCGCGCAGCCTGCGGATTGGTGCGGACGGCCCCGAACTGCTGCCGCGCTTCGCCGCCACCGGCGTGCGCGAGGAGCTGTTTCTGGTGTTCCTCGACGATGCCCGGCACTTCAGCGGCCGCGCCGAAGAGCTGACCCTCGCCACACTCGGACGGCTCAGTGCCAGCATCGCCCACGAAATCCGCAATCCGCTCTCGGCCATCCTGCACGCCGCGCAATTGCTGGAGGAATCGCCGGGCATGGCCGAAACCGACCGCCGCCTGCTGGAAATCATCCTTGGCCAGTGCCAGCGCATGGACGGCATCGTCGAGAGCATCCTCGGCCTGGCCCGACGCGAGCGCGCACAGGCCGAAGTGGTGGATGTGCCGCGCCTGCTGCGGCGTTTCGTCGCCGACTACCGCGCCATGCATCGGCTCGGGGCCGACCAACTGGACGAACACAGCAGCGACGCGCTCGTCGCCATGGTCGATCCGCGCCACCTACAGCAGGTGCTCACCGTGCTGGTCGACAATGCCCGCACCTACGGCCGCCTCCCCGGCCGTCCGGCCCGCGTGCTGCTGCGCGCGCGGCCTGCCGGCGGCGAAGGCACCGAACCCGGCAGCCTCGACATCGACGTGCTCGACCACGGCCCCGGCATTGCCCCTGCGGTCGCCGGACGCCTGTTCGCGCCCTTCTACACCACCAGCGAGCACGGCACCGGCCTCGGCCTGTACATCGCCCGCCAGCTTTGCGAAGCCAACCAAGGCAGCCTGCACTTCGTGCCAGTGGCCGGCGGCGG
>BBPD01002928.1_pt2 | contig 31990 bp, 33 predicted proteins | sample 1344911 | NCBI WGS metagenome assembly BBPD01 (sample SAMD00019088, study PRJDB2971) | groundwater metagenome | biome: freshwater biome; feature: mineral spring; material: ground water | place: USA: CA, Sonoma | collected 2011-09 | depth surface m
TTTGCTCCCCTATCATAATTCTCATACCTGCCTCAAACCCTTGTTTTCTCCTTATGCCCCTTGGGATTGTTATTCTTCCTCTTTTGTCTATCAGTGCAACTTCCATCTTACCCACCAATACAATTAAATTTTTAATTCCCACTATTTAAATCTTACCCATAATAAACTACACACAGAATAGAGAGGTAATTCTTCTGAGCAGATATGCGACTGTTGCTACGTCGACATGTTCACGGGCGAAATCGTCCCTAAGTCATCGAGTCGAAATAAAAAGGCAGCCGCCCAGAATCTCATCGAACTCGATTTCATCCCAGCCCCGCTCGCCCAATACGACCTCGAACTCTATGGGTGTCAGCATTGGCACTTTAAACATCGCGACGTCATCGATGGCTATGCGCGGACATCCCGTATTTACAAACGCATCGGCTTTAAAGGAGTTTAAGCGTTCGGGCGTTATCTCGTCCATCGAGATCAGATATGCGACAAGGCCTTTTTTTCTGGCTTTCTTCCATAATTTATCTGCCAGATCCACCCTCATCTGGCCACTCTTAGTGCAAATTATGATGCCAAATGTCTCTGCATCCAGTGCTCTTGCGATAATTGCGTGTCGCTGTCGAAGGATCGGCTCTGGATTAGTCTCCCGTACTTCATTTGACATCGGGTCTGCTATGATGACACGCTTGGAGGTAGCAAGAGTAACACCCAATGGGTGGAAGTTCCCACTTCCGATGTAGATGAATTCGTCCGCATTCACTTGTGCGGCAGAAAAATTACATCCGAGTACCTGCCCTTTGTATTTCAATCGCGAATCGACCCTTCCGATGATGCACGTCTTTCCATGTCGTGATAAAATATCATGTGCCTCTTCCAATTTGTGAACGTGTTGAACTGTAGTAATCAGCCCGATCACATCTCCTTTTAGAATTTTTACGGCCTGTTCCATCACTGGGCGTATATCGACATCTGATCGTGTTTCGATAAAGATGACATCATCGACGCTTCGATGTGCATGCCCGAAATGAAATAAGACGTCAACATGAGTCTGCAGTATAACGTCCACATCACAGGCACCGTAGCAGGGATTCCCTGAAATATACGAAATAGCGCCTGTTCGCTCCTGAATCTCCTTGGCTATTGCAGGTCCAAACCGCTTGAGCCCTTCTGGAAATTGTAGCCCGACCTTTTTTGCACCCCTTTTTTCTATGGCATCTATTACCCACTCTAAATCAAAGTCAAAAGTAGCGCTCAGTTGAAACCCTCCTGAGTTTCGGTATCTGCACTATCTTTGATGATGATTCCATCCTCAGAAACATCGAGAGCAAGCAGTACCTTCGGCAGATAACCCATCTCTTTAATATCCTCGATGCCACTGCCCCTGGTGAACACGACGACGATGTCTTTTATCTCTGCACCTGCCATTTCAAGGGCTTTGGTCGCCGCTTTCATCGTGCCCCCCGTGCTTATGACATCATCAACGATGATTACGCGGTCCCCTTTATGAATTCCGTTTAGATACAGCTCGCCCTTTGAGTAACCTGTAACCTGATGCACAGCGATCTCGCCTGATACCCCATACCTCTTCTTTCTGATGATCACAAGAGGAATGTGAGTAAGCAGCGAAAGAGCGGTTCCGATGTGAATTCCCATAGCCTCGACCGTAACGATCTTGTCAACGTCCATATCCGCGATCTTGGCAATATGTGCCGCCACCTCCAGGATAAGTTCTGGCTTCAACTCAGGTATGCCATCGGTTATCGGATGGATGAAGTAACTGTAATCTCCACGCTTAACGATGGGCACGCCGCTTAATGACTTTTTTAATACGTTTAGCAGTTAATTCACCCCCTGCTCCTTCTCCACTTCTCCGTCTCTTCTCTACTTTTCTATCACATCACCCAGGTCAGCAAGAAAGATATTCAAGGTCTCCTCAGTCATATGGGGCATCATCACCAACCTTAGCCCCTTGGGTTTTGGCGTAGTGGATACATACCAATTTCGCTCTTCGAGCATGGGGACAACAGTATCTACAGATGGTATTCGGAGCACAACTATGTTGGTAACTGGCTTGATGAACGTCTCGATTCCAAATTTTTCTGCCCATTTCTCGACCGTCGAGGTCAAATTCATGCAGTGTTTTACGATGCGCCGATATCCTTCGTACCCAAAATGCTTGAATATCGCATATGTAGCTGCTATAGAGGCACCAGTTCTGGTCCCAGTTAGCGAGTGCTGTTTTTTGGATACGAGATATGGCGTCGATGTTGCAAGCTTTTCCATATGCGATTCGTGCCTGAAGAGTAATCCGCTAGATGGTATCGTCCCGGCGCCCATTTTGTGCGGGTCCACCATAATAGAAGATACTCCCTCAACGCCAAAGTCAAACGGATGTTTTTTGTCCAGGAACGGAATTACTAGACCACCAAATGCCGCATCCACGTGCAGATACACATTGCTGGACAGTGCAAGCTCTGCCAGTTCGTCAATGGGGTCTATCTGCCCAAATTCAGTCGTACCTGCTATTCCGACAAGAGCCACGGTGCTCTCATCAATCAAATCTTCCACAGATGCTGGGCACACCCTATAATGTTCGTCTAGCGACGCTTTTTTAAGTTCCAACCCGAGCACGTCAGCTGCTTTATCGAACGAAAAGTGCGCGGATTCAGGGATGATTATATTCGGATTTGGTGTGCGTCTGAGATTCCTCGCCACTCTAAGCGCCTGAATATTTGATTCGGTACCACCTGTCGTGATGTATCCCGAAGCACACGGTGCGCCCAGCAATTTGCCGAGCATGCCCACTACGTTGTTTTCAACTTCCTTGGTGCCAGGAAATAAATATGGGTCGCCAAGGTTCGTTTCTATGTACTGCATGTGCGCCTTGATTGCCAGAGGATGCGGCCTTGTACACATTGAGCTGAGTACGCGGCCGAATGGCACGTCCCTTTTTCTGTGCTCCTTCATCAATTGCAGTACAGTTCTCTCAGCAACCCCTTTCTCGTCCATCGCTTAGACCCAAACCAACACCACTATAGAGACTTCCTTGCAGCTTCGAGAAGTATCTGTTTCTCTGTTCTGGCGACCATTTCCCTGACCGATTCGACTGCATCAATATTGGCAGAGATGCTCGTAATGCCCAGTTCTACCAACTTTCGCGCCATCTCTGGAGACGAGCCTGCCTGCCCGCATATAGAGGACTTAACGCCTGCCCTGTTGCATTCCCGAATTACGTGCTCAATCAGCTTCAGAACCGCTGGATGTTGCTCATCATATAGATACGCCACGTTCTCGTTATTCCTGTCAACCGCAAGCGTATATTGCGTCAGGTCGTTGGTGCCAAACGAGACGAAGTCAAGTCCCTCTTCTATAAACTGATCGATAATCAAAGCGGATGCAGGAGTCTCGACCATTATGCCAAGTTCGATCTTGTCAAGATTCAGTCCGACTTCGACCATAATCTCCTTTGCCCTGCGTAATTCCATCGGATGCTGAACCAGTGGGAGCATTATCCCGATGTTGTTGTATCCCAGTTCATATAACTTCCTGAACGCTTGTAGCTCGAGTTTGAAATGTTCGACGTCGCCTAAATCCCGCCGAATACCGCGCCACCCCATCATCGGATTGTGCTCCTTGGGTTCATCCTCTCCGCCCTGCATGCTCCTGAATTCGTCAGTCGGTGCATCAATCGTCCTGACCCATACGGGGTTGGGATAAAACGCATCGGCGACCGTTTGTATTCCCTTTACCAGCTGGGCAACATACTCCTCTGATTTGCCTTCTTTGATATACAATTGTGGGTGCTTATTTAGCCCGAGGAGCATATGTTCGATTCGCAATAATCCCACGCCATCCGCACCAGTTGCCGATGCTTTTTGGGCTGCTTCTGGGATGGATATGTTTACTTTTACCTCGGTTACTGTAACCTGTTTTGTCGTTACCATGGGAGCGGTGACTACTTGTTCGTCCCGTACGGTTCGACCAACCTTTCCTTTGTATACGTGCCCTTTCTCGCCGTCTATCGTTACGACCATGCCATCTTTCAACACGTTCGTGCCTTCCTTAGTTCCAACAACAGCAGGCGTGCCGAGTTCGCGCGATACGATAGCAGCATGACATGTTAATCCTCCTTCGTCGGTGATGATGCCTGCTGCCCTCTTCATGGCAGGAACCATGTCCGGCATGGTCATGGTGGTGACCAAAATATCGCCTTCATTCACCCTGTCCATCTCATCGAGCTTCATCACGACCTTGACCGTCCCGTATGCAATGCCCGGTGATGCGCCAAGTCCTTCCAGTATCAGCTTATCAATGGTCTTTTCTGGCCCCTTCTCCTTTTTCTGAATCGTCGTTACCGGCCTGGATTGCAGCATATAAATTTTATCATCTTTTATGGCCCATTCGACGTCCTGCGGGTAATCATAATGTGTTTCTACAAGTTCCCCGAGTTCACTTAGCTTCATCACTTCGTCGTCTCTCAGCACAGCTTTGTCCACCAGACCTGTGGGAACTTGTTTACTGATGGTCTTTCCGGTCTTAGGGTCTCTGATATGCATGATTTTCTTACTTCCAATATCGCGTTGTGCGATCCTCCCAGTCCTCCGATCTACCACATAGCTGTCCGGTGACACGGATCCTGCAACCACGGTTTCTCCCAGGCCCCAGTTTGCCTCGATGACTGTCAGCGGCTCACCCGACATCGGATGTGATGTGAACATGACGCCTGCCCTATCTGCATCAACCATCGTCTGCACAATCACGGAGATGTTTACCTGCTCATGTTTAAATCCCTGCTTTACCCGATAGAATATCGCCCTTGCACCATACAGGGATGCCCAACATCGCTTCACCGTATTCACAACGGCCTCGCCCCCCTTGATATTTAAGAATGAGTCCTGCTGGCCTGCAAAGGATGCGTCGGGCAGGTCTTCCGCAGTTGCACTGGACCTGACAGCGACGAAAACCTCCCCGCCCTCTCTTTTGCACAATTCATCATACGCGGCAAGAATTTCCTTCTCGATTTTTTTGGGCATCTCTGTCTCGATGACTAATTTTTTGGCTGTCTTTTCCGCCTTTTTCAGCTCTTCTGTATCGTTCACGTCTACTTTTAGCGATTCAAATATCTTGTCGGCGATTTTGGCGTCGTCTATGAATTGTCTGAATGCCTGCGCAGTCACCGCAAAACCTCTCGGCACAGGCAATTCCTCTTTTATCATTTCCCCCAAACTCGCCCCTTTGCCGCCCACAACTGCTATGTCCTTTGACCCTACTTCTTCTAACCATACTATTATCATGTTTAAACCTCCTCACGATCGAGGGTTCTCGATTTGAGTGCAATATTTAATATCATATCGACTTTCTCGGGTTGAATCCCAAATTCCCTTGCAATTCGCTTGAGAAGGGGAAATTCAATTTCATGACCATGTGCTCTGGACGCCCGTATCACCTCTATCATAGTCAGAACACCAGTTAAATTTTGAACGAAATGAATGGTAGGATTCGTCATGCCTCTCTCGATGCGAGATATGGTCTCACGACGTAAGTTTAATAAATTGGCTACCTGTCTCTGAGCCATTCCATATTTTTTTCGGTACATCTTAATTGTGGCTCCAACTTCCGATGATATCACGATGGTGCCTGCAATGTGCTGCGCAAACTTGACCAACCAGTCAGGCGTGTACATGGTTTTCCCCCATTATGTTACATATCACGTAACATAAATTCTACCAAGGTCAATAAGAAGTAGGAACTATTTAAGTTTTTTGATTATTGTGGCATATTATGTCACAGATTGGATATGTGGTAGATGCACCAGACCTGAAACTCTAAAGGAGTTTCGACATGCGCTCAGAACGAAAAGATGAAAAGGTAGTAATTCAATGGTTATTGGGGATTAAATTGAAAGTTCTCATCACCGACTCCCTCTCTAAAGACGGGACTGAACTACTAAAAAAGGAGGCAGACGTAGATGTGGCAACCGACCTCTCCGAGAAGGAGCTTGTTATGCGCATCAAAGACTATGATGCCCTTATCGTCAGGAGCGGAACACAGGTAACACGAGACGTCATAAACGCTGGACGGAGGTTAAAAGTCATCGGGCGCGCAGGAGTGGGCGTGGATAACATCGATGTGGGGGCTGCTACCGAACGCGGCATCATCGTCCTAAACGCCCCAGAAGGAAATACGGTATCGGCAGCAGAACACGCCATTGCGATGATGATGTCCCTCTCCAAGAATATCCCCCCTGCCGATGAATCCGTAAAGAGGGGAGAATGGACTAGAAGCAAGTTCGTGGGAGTGGAGGTTCGCAATAAGGTTCTCGGAATTATCGGACTTGGACGTGTCGGCGCCGAGGTCGCAAAAATAGCGCATGGACTTGGGATGCATATTTTGGCGTATGATCCGTTTATATCCGTAGAGAGGGCTGAGGAACTGGGAGTTCGACTCGCTAAAATAGACGATGTCGTCAGCAAAGCGGATTTCATAACGATTCACGCACCGCTGACCAAAGAGAGTCATCATTCAATCGGTAAAAAAGAATTTGAAAGGATGAAGGGCGGCGTCAGAATCATAAACTGCGCCAGAGGCGGCATAATCGATGAGAAGGCATTATATGGGGCGATTAAAAGCGGGAAAGTTGCTGGTGCAGCGCTGGATGTATTCGAGCAGGAACCCCCTGTAGATAGCCCCTTATTAGAATTGGATAGCGTCATCATGACGCCGCATCTGGGAGCTTCGACACGAGAGGCGCAGATTAACGTTGCGGTCAGCGTCGCAGAGGGCGTGATAGATGCATTGAAGGAAAAACCTGTTAGAAACGCAGTTAATATGCCAGCCATCAAGCCAGATGTCCTCGCCCTCATTAAACCCTATTTGACGTTAGCAGAAAAACTTGGGCGCCTGTCCGTCCAGTTGATTGATGGTCGCATAAACACCGTAGAGGCCATGTACAGCGGAGAGGTCGCAGAACGCGACACCGGCCCGCTCACGACCACGATATTGAAGGGGATACTCGACCCCATACTTTCTGAGCCAGTAAACTTCGTTAACGCACCCGTTATTGCCAAAAACAGAGGGATAAAGGTCATAGAACGCAAGGTCGGAGCAAGTGAAGACTTCACGGGATTGATCACGGTCGTGGTTAGAACTGCAGACGATGAAAAGGGCGTTGCAGGAACATTATTTGGAAAGAATGATGCCAGAATCGTGCGGATAGATAATTACCACATAGATGCGCTGCCATCTGGATATATGTTAATATCCAAACATATCGATAAACCAGGCATTATCGGACATGTCGGAATGATACTGGGCAAAAATAACATCAACATAGCCGGGATGCAGGTGGGACGTGAATCGATCGGCGGCGAAGCGGTGATGGTGTTAAACATCGATGGCCCGGTCTCAGATGGCATACTGAAGCAAATCGAGGCAGTGGATGGTATTCAAAATATTAAACTCGTCGTGCTTTAAATAACGGCTTTAGACGTCCCAGCCGGGACTTGAACCCGGGTCTTAGGCTATCTGCAAGTTTTCCATCAACGCTTTTTGCGAAAAGGGTTGCCGCAGGCCTAAAGGATATCCGCTACCCTACTGGGACTTTTTATATTCTTCTTTATATAACTTTATTGATTTCTCAATCGACCTCTTTGCCTCTTCCGCACCTTTCCATCCCACCAATTCTACTTTTTTCCCTTCGAGCTCTTTATACACCTGGAAGAAGTGCGCTATTTCCCTTAAGTTCTGATGCGGTATATCTTCCATATCTCTTGCCTCTCCAAATCTTGGGTCATGTTTTGGCACGCAGAGTAGCTTATCGTCTTGCTTGCCCACATCCATGAGTCTCAGCATGGCTATAGGTCTACATTCTATCAATATCCCTGGATGTGTCGGATTTGTCACAAGCACCAGTGCGTCGAGTGCATCTCCATCCTCTGCCAATGTCTGTGGCATTATCCCATAGTCCCCTGGATAATGGAAGGGAGAGAATAACACCCTATCCAGCTTGAATATGTTGCGCTTCTTGTCATATTCGTATTTGTTCTGGGAGCCTTTCGGTATCTCCACTATCACGTTAATTATGTGCGGTGGCCTTTCTCCTGGCTCTATATCATGCCACATATTCCCCATTTCACTTCACCTCTCTTAAGCTTCCCTTATGATCCTTGCGATGTTGTCACCAACATCCGAAGTACTGGATGACCCGCCCATGTCGCGTGTCTTTACCTTTCCTTCTTTGGTGTTTCGTTCTATGGCATTCACCACCGTATCCGCCGCCTCCTTCTCACCCAAGTGTTCCAGTAGCATGGAGCCAGCCCATATCGTCGCGATGGGATTTGCCGTGTTCATTCCCTTGTATTTCGGAGCGGAGCCGTGAATTGGCTCGAACATGCTTGTTCCTTCTGGATTGATGTTTCCGCCTGGTGCAAATCCAAGACCGCCCTGGATCATGGCTCCCAGATCGGTGATGATATCTCCGAACATATTGGGCGTAACAACTATATCAAACCACTCTGGATTCTTGACGAACCACATCGTTATGGCATCTACGTAGTTGAAGTCGGTTTTAACATCGATGTAGTCTGCTGCGACTTCCTCGAATATTCGCCTCCAGAGCCCATATATATCTGTCAGCACGTTTGCCTTGTCCACAGAAGAAAGATGTCCTTTACTATTCTGAGCAAGTTCAAACGCATATCGAATCACGCGTTCGGTGCCTTCTCTGCTGATCATGCCGATCTGGTATGCGATCTCGCCGCTGTCTGAATCGATGTCAAGGTCAAATTTGACCTTGTATAATTTCCGGATGACGTCCAGTTCATGCGCAGATACTCTTTTATTCGTGGAACCCCCGATTCCAATATAGAAATCCTCGGTGTTCTCCCTCACGACCGTGAAGTCTATGTCCTTTGTTCCCTTGTCTCTCAATGGCGTCCAGACGCCCTTCAATAATTTTACGGGGCGGAGATTGATGTACTGGTCAAAGTAGAATCGCATCGCCAGCAGAATTCCCTTTTCCAGTATACCCGGTTTTACTCTATCATCTCCCACTGCGCCCAGATATATCGCCTTGTACTGCTCCAGTTCGCGCAAAACGTCCTCTGATATCAACTCGCCGGTCGCCAGATAATGGTCGGCTCCATGTGGATAATCGATCCACTCTATATCAAAACCGTGTACCTCGGCAACTGTCTCGAGGACTTTTTTGCCCTGAGCGATGACCTCGGGGCCGATTCCATCGCCTGCTATAACTGGAATTTTGTATAAGGTCATCTGGTTTTCTCTCCCTGAGTCGTAGTTATTTATACTATTCTGGGCTTAACCCCGCTCGTGTATATTTAATCAACCCGCCGCACTCGATAATCTTTCTCACGAACTCTGGCATTGGCGTAGCTTGGTGTGTCTCGCCCGTCGTTTTGTTATTGATAAAGCCCTTCCTGAAATCCACCACGAGGATGTCCCCCTCTTTAATGCGCTCTGTTTCGGCGCATTCGAGAATGGGCAACCCAGTGTTGATGGCGTTCCTGAAGAATATCCCTGCAAATGATTTCGCGATGACGCATTTGATTCCAGCGCCATTCAATGCCAGTGGCGCATGCTCCCTGGAGGAGCCGCAACCGAAGTTTTTTCCTGCGACGATAATATCGCCTGGTTTTACTTCGCGTGCGAATCCAGGGCGAACGCCCTCAAAGAGGTGGTTTGCCAGCTTCTTCGGGTCGTTTATCGTAAGATACCTGCCAGGAATGATGGCATCCGTATCGACGTCGTCGCCGAATCTCCAGACGTTTCCTTTCATGATGTGGTGATTGTCGCTTGTCATACTTAAAGGATATCTTCTGCTAAAAATCCTCTAAATCATAGGCTAAATATCCCTGCTCTCTCAGTTTCCCGCCCCAATCAACGAATTTTGATTTTTCTTTTTTTCTTAATTCTGTGAGAATTTTTAATGCTTCTCTCTTTGCTCAATGAGTTCCTCAAAGAAGGCAACCCGTTTATCTCCATTTGAATCTGTCCGGGAGCTCTTTTACGACAAGTTTTTATGCTCTTGGACCCACCTAATCGTGTCTGGAAGAGATGATAACTCAAGGTGATTGACATGAAGTTCAAGGTCGTAATCAGAGAAGGAGAGGATGGCTGGTACGTAGTTGAGTGCCCATCTTTACCTGGCTGTATTTCGCAAGGAAAAACTAAGAAAGAAGCTTTGGAGAACATCAAAGAAGCCATTGAGCTTTACCTGGAGCCGGAAGAAGTTCAGGTGACACAGAAAGGAGAGCAAATGGTGGAGATAACAGTGTGACAAAACTGCCGGTCATCTCTGGAGAAGAAGCAATTAAGGTGTTGAATAAAGCTGGTTTTGTTTTCGTTAGGCAGAAAGGAAGTCATGTGAGAATGAAAAGGGTCACAGCTGAGCGAGCCATTAATGTGACTATACCTCTCCATGACGTTTTAGATAGAGGCACATTGAGGAGCATTATTAAGGCTGCTAACTTGACTGTTGAGGGGTTTGTTGAGCGGTTGTAAGATCGTTTAACCTGTTATGAGAGTTGGTGTGGTTGGCTTTAAGACGAAAGTGCAAAAGTTTAGTTAGTATTTAAAACTTTGCAGTTCTTGGTGAGTTTAAGCTTTGCCCTTATATCTCCCTGGGGTCGGTTATACTGCCCGTAATCGCAGACGCAGCTGCAGTAGCTGGCGAGCACAGATATACGAATGCCTTGGCGCTGCCCTGCCTGCCCTTGAAGTTCCTGTTGGAAGTTGCAAGCCCGACCTCTCCGTCCCCGAGAAGCCCAAACGAGCCTCCCATGCATGGGCCGCAGCATGGTGCTTCCACAAGCGCGCCAGCCTCTACGAAACATTCGATGAATCCTACCTCCAGCGCCTTTAAATATTCCATGCGCGATGCCGGTATGATTATCACGCGGACGCCATTGGCAATATGATGACTACCGAGAATCTCCGCAACGACTTTCAAATCCTCAAATCGACCATTGGTACACGAGCCGATGAATATCTGGTCGATTTTCGTGCCCTCAACATCACTCACGTTTTTGACGTTGTCCACGTTGTGCGGACAGGCTATCTGCGGCCGAAGGTCAGATATATCGTATTCATGATGCTGTGCATAGTTGGCATCTTCGTCGCTGCACCAATGCAAATCGAGTTTGAAGTCGGGAATGCACTGCTTCAGATATTTCTCGGTCTCTCTATCAGGCTCGATGATGCCTACTGCCCCGCCCATCTCGATCGCCATGTTGGACATCGTCATCCGCTCGGAGATGCTCATGTTCCTCACCGTTGGTCCAGCATACTCGCAGGCAGAATACGCCGCCCCGTCTGCACCCACGGCGCCGATTATGTGCAGTATCACGTCTTTTGAGTACACTCTGTCAGGCAGTTTGCCTTCAATCTCAAACCGGATGGACTGCGGAACCTTAAACCATAATTTTCCAGTAGCCAGAGCAGACGCCATATCCGTGGAGCCGACGCCAGTAGAGAATGCGCCGAGTGCGCCATACGTACAGGTGTGCGAATCCGACCCGATTATCAGGTCCCCTGAGTTTACATGGCCTTTTTCAGGCATTACCTGGTGGCACACCCCCTCATACACGTCATAATTCAGGATGCCTTGTTCATCCGCAAACTTCCTGAGCATTATATGATTATTGGCCGCATTCAGCGAGTCGGCTGGAACCTGATGGTCAAACAACATCACGATTTTGCTTGGGTCCCACACGCGCTTCTTTTTCCGACCTGCCATGATCTCGTAGAACCCATGGATGGCAAGCGGTCCGGTAATGTCGTGAATCATGGCACAATCTATATCGGCAAATACAAATTCGCCTGCCACAACGGGTTTTCCAGATGCTCGAGAGAATATCTTCTCAGTAATAGTCAGACCTGTGGACATGATTGACAAAATAATGGCAGAGTACCTAAATAAATCAATCGATATGTTGAAATCCTTTGCAAGTAAATGATGAAAACATGAAGGAGATTCTACAAACCCACGAACAAGTAGAATGGGCCTCATCAGAGGAGTTTAAAGAGAAGGTGGCAGAGAAGCTCAAACTGATGGGGGGCCTGTGCGATGAAAAGACTGCTGCCATGCTCGTGGCACATGACCTCGATGCGGAAATGTCGATGTCAAAATCCAAGTCGGATGCTATAAAAATCAATGATATATCATTAGAGAAGAAAAACGTGTGTTTCATCGGCAAGGTTACGGATGTAGATAGAGTACGTGAGTTCAGTAGGGAAGATGGCTCACGTGGGAGGGTCGCAAACATCCTGGTCTCTGATGATACTGGCTCGATTCGGGTTGTCCTCTGGGATGAGCTTGCGGACCTGGTCAAAGTAGATGAGGTCAAAATCGGACAGGTTATCGAGGCCAGTGGATATGTGAAAGATGGGTATTCTGGCGTTGAGGTTAACATCGGCAGGGGCGGCAGCCTCAATTTCGTCGAGGACAGGGACGTCACCGTTAAGACATATAAGATATGCGACATCAAGGTTGGCATGGGTGGCATAAACATTGCAGGAAAGGTTATCGACGTCGGAGGGATGCGCACGTTTTCCAGAAAAGATGGAACAGAGGGGCACGTGAACAACATCACGATAGGAGATGAAACGGGCAAGATTCGGGTGACACTGTGGGACGACCTTGCTAAGGGTGCAAAGTTTGCGGTTGGAGATACTATCGAGACCACAAACGGATATTCCAGGGAGAACTTCGGCCAGATGGAGATACACATTGGAAACAGGGGCTCCATCAAAATTGGAGATAAAAAGGTGGAGTATTCGGAGCAGATTATGAAAATCGGGGACATCGGGGTAAATGAATCCTGTGACATAGTGGGGGTGGTGACCGAAATCGAGGGCGTGCGGGAGTTCAATAAAAGCGATGGCAGTACTGGAAAGGTGGCAAATCTAAGGGTCGCTGACGAGACGGGCGGCATCCGAGTAGCACTGTGGGGAGAGCATGCAGATATAGTCAATAGCATCAGCATCGGAACCAAGCTCAAAATCATGGACTGCTATGCCAAGGTAAGATGGAATGATAAAGTGGAGTTGAATGTCGGTTGGCGGAGCAAGGTGTCACTGATGGGCGATGCACAGATGATACATCTGTGAGTCCGTCTAAATCTGTTGATTTAGTCGGTGTTTCATCTGCGACACTCTGATGGAGTTGTAATACCGACAGATCAGAGATCTGACGGTGCTGTAATCTCTACGAGATTTCAACAGGGAGAAAATTGAAGCCCCAACTTATCATCACGGATGACCACTTTCACACTACATACTCGAAGTATTTATGAGATTCTGTGTTTATTAGCATAGGGAGATAGTATGAGCGAAAAGATATCATTGGATGAGTTGCCAGGCGTAGGAGTTGCAACAGCCGAGAAACTTAAAGATGCTGGCTTTGGTTCGATAGAGGCGATTGCGGTTGCATCACCATCTGAATTGGCGGGCGCTGCAGAGATAGGAGAGACGGTAGCAGCAAAAATAATAAAGGCGGCGCGAGACGCTGCAGATGTTGGCGGATTCGAGACAGGAGATATCGTATTCGAGCGAAGAAAGCAGGTCGGAAAATTGACGACCGGTTGCAACCCTCTTAATGAGCTGCTTGGGGGCGGTATTGAGACGCAGTCTATTACGGAATTCTATGGAGAGTTTGGCTCGGGAAAGACCCAAATTGCTCATCAATTGGCCATAAATGTACAATTGCCAAAAGAGAAGAGTGGACTGAGTGGTTCTGCTATCATCATCGACACGGAGAATACGTTTCGTCCCGAGCGAATCCAGCAGATGGCGGAAGGAGTTGGATTGGATTACGAGGGGCTCCTCAAAAACATACACGTCGCCAGGGCGTATAATTCGAGTCATCAAATGTTGTTGGTCGAAAGGGCGTCTGAACTGGCAGAGCAGTTGAAGGAATCCGACTATCCGGTAAGGTTGATAGTCGTCGATTCGCTGACAGCGCATTTCAGGGCAGAATATATAGGGAGGGGGACGCTCGCAAACCGGCAACAACAGCTCAACAAACATCTGCACGACCTCATGCGGTTTGGTGACCTGAACAATGCCGTAGTGATGGTGACCAATCAGGTCATGTCCAAACCCGATGCCTTCTTTGGCGACCCAACCAGACCGATAGGTGGCCACATCCTGGGGCATACTGCTACGTTTAGATTATACCTGCGAAAGTCCAAGGGCGAGAAAAGAATTGCCAGACTGGTGGATTCGCCATCTTTGCCCGAGGGAGAGGCCGTGTTCTCGGTAACGAAAGAGGGAATCGTGGGGCTCGAAGATTGAAAATATTAGTCCTGGACATCGATGGCACCATTACAGACGACGAACGGAGGGTCAATTGTAAGGTGATAGAGGTTATTCGCCGTTTAGATATACCGATAGTCCTCGCAACAGGAAATATAGTATGCTTTGCCTCCGCTACTGCAAGGCTCATCGGCACCGGCGGTATCGTTATCGCTGAGAATGGCGGAGTCGTAAAGACAAGTCTTGATGGCAAAGAATACGTCCTCGGAGACATCGTGCGGTGTCGACGCGCATTTGACCTTTTAAAAACGCATTTCAAACTCGAGAAACTCGACTCAGAATATCGAGGGACCGAGATTGCGGTGCGAAAAAATTTTAATTTAGACGTGGCAAGGGCGATTCTGGATGGAGCCAATCTTGGTGTGAATATGGTAGACAGCAGATTTGCCATACACATCAAAGACAAGCGCATCGATAAAGGGACTGGATTGAAAAAAGTCGTAGAACTGCTGGGTTGGTCAACTGAAGATGTCATAGCGATCGGTGACGCTGAAAACGACGTCGAGATGCTTCAGACCGCGGGACTGGGCATAGCGGTTGGCAATGCAGACCAAAAACTAAAAACGGTAGCGGATTTTGTGATGGAGGGCAAGTACGGCGCTGGCGTGATTGAGGCAGTCGAGCGGTTTATAAACTAAAGATGTAGCTCCGTATAAGACCAAGGTCAAACTGGTGATATACGATATCGACACGTAAATCAAGAAAACATTTATGTTCGTTCAAATAGAGGTTTTCTCTACAAGGTCGATTTAAATCGACTCCAAGCAACCTCCTCTACCCTCCTGATTACCTCTTTTACGGGTATGCCGTTTTCGTTGGCTATTCTTTTGCAATCCTCGAACTCGGCAGAGATGTTCATCAGTTTTCCATTGCTATCTGTTGCGATTTTGACATCGGCTTTGTGTTTTTTCCCGGCAATCTCGATAGCAACCGATGCCATTTTCCTCTTGGCGATCAGCCTGTGTCTTACAGGCATTATTCGCACACCGAGTGAGCCCGTTTCCTCGATGACCTTTCTTGCCAGCACGCTCACGTCTGCTGGTTTTGCGATTATCTGTATTATATGCCCACTTCGTCCTTTTTTCATCGTGGCAGGAATGATGGCAACGTCCTTCGCACCCAACTTCATCAACTCCTCGAGGAGGTTGCCAAGTATTTCGCCAGTGACGTCATCGACGTTTGTTTCAAGTACTTCAATTGAGTCATGAATAAGTGCATCCATCTCTCCAACTACAATGCGCAACGCATTTGGCATCTCGAGCTCTTTTGATCCAGCGCCATATCCAATTTTTTTGACGGCAATCTCGGGGAAAAATGTGCTGCATTTCTGGACGAAATGCGCAAGTATCGCCGCCCCTGTAGGGGTTAACAATTCTTCTTCCACCGGACCTCCTCTAAAAATCAAACCGGAATTGCGAAGTATTTCCAACGTCGCCGGTGCCGGTACTGGCAGGCGCCCATATTTTGTATCTACAAAGCCGCTGCCGACATATACTGGGGTGCTGTGAATTGCGCACTCCCTAAAACCAAGGTCATGAAATGCTGCGCACGCACCCATCACATCTGCGATTGCGTCAGCAGTCCCAACTTCGTGAAAATGCAATCGGTTTTTGGGCACCCCATGTATTCTCGATTCAGCATCGGCAATCTTCTCATATATTGCGATAGCGTCCCTGATTATTGCATCATCAAGCCCACACGATTCAACTGCCTTCACGATGTCCGCATATCTTCGGTCACCGTTGTCATCGCTGGTCACGCTCACCATGGTCCCATCGATACCCTGTCTATTCGTTTTCGTGATATCGACCTCGACCTCTCCGAAATCGGTGATGCACGTCATCGCATTTTCTACTATATCCTTCCTTGCTCCCAGATCGACCAAGCCCCCGATGATCATATCTCCAGAGGCGCCAGAGACGGGGTCGAATACAACTGCCTTCATCGTCGCACCATAATTTTTATATCTCACTGTGCATTAGATACAATAATATATAACAATAGTACAATGGATGTCTTATTACTATTTGGAGGAGAACGCCCGTGGATGAACTTTACTTGAATGTTGCAAAAGCATATCCTATTGACTCTGCAAGAGGCATTGCACGCCTTGATCCAACCTCGTTGTTGGAGTTGAAACTTTCGCCTGGCGATATCGTCGAAATAAAGGGCAAATCGGTTACTGCTGCAAAGGTATGGCGCGCAGATAAACAGGACTGGGAACAAAAAATCATCAGGGTTGACGGATTCACCCGGCAGAACGCTGATGTTGGTATCGGGGAACGGGTTGTGGTCAGAAAGGCAGAGGTCAAAGAGGCAAAAAAAGTAGTCCTAGCACCGCCCGAGGGGGCGGCAATTCGATTTAGTGATGATGCCGTGGATATGATAAAGCGCCAGGTCCTCAAGCGTCCGGTTGTACAGGGCGACATCGTGCCGATAATAAGTTCTATGGTGCAGCCAATTATGGGACGAATGATTATGGGACAGGTGATACCACTGGTAGCGGTCAACACGACTCCTTCTGGAATTGTTCTCATCACCGAAACTACCCTGCTCGAGCTACGGGAAAAACCGGTCAGCGGATATGAATCTGCCGTAATGACCGGCATAACTTATGAGGACATAGGCGGATTAAAGGATGAAATTCAACGCGTAAGAGAAATGATCGAACTGCCGATGAAACACCCAGAAGTATTCCAGAAGCTGGGCATAGAACCGCCCAAGGGGGTTTTGTTGCATGGGCCACCAGGAACTGGAAAGACGCTCATCGCAAAAGCGGTTGCAAACGAGTCTGGAGTGAACTTCTTCTCAATCGCCGGTCCCGAGATCATGAGTAAATACTATGGCGAGAGCGAGCAGCGCCTTCGCGAGATTTTCGAGGAGGCACGCGAAGAGGCGCCCTCGATAATATTCATCGATGAGATCGACTCGATTGCACCCAAGAGGGAGGAAGTGACCGGGGAGGTCGAACGCAGGGTCGTTGCGCAGTTATTGTCCCTGATGGATGGGTTGGAAGCAAGGGGAGAAGTCATAGTAATAGGGGCTACCAATAGAGTAGATGCGATTGATCCAGCACTTAGGCGCCCGGGTCGTTTCGACCGAGAAATTGAAATTGGTGTGCCTACCAGGGCTGACCGAATTGAAGTCTGGCAGATTCATGCGAGGGGAATGCCATTGGCAGACGATGTGAATGTTGAGGAGCTGGCAGACCACACGCATGGTTTTGTGGGGGCTGATATATCCGCCCTCGTTAAAGAAGCGGCGATGAAGACGTTGCGCAGATATCTACCAAAGATCGACCTGGATGAGGCGGAGATACCCAAGGAGATACTGGAAAAGATGAAAGTTACCAGAGCTGATTTTTTCAATGCGTTGAAGGAGGTCGAACCATCAGCACTACGGGAAATCTTCATCGAGATACCAAAAGTCTCCTGGAGCGATGTGGGGGGATTGGACGACGTCCGCCAGGAGATCATCGAGGCGGTGGAATGGCCGTTGCGAAGTCCTGAAACATTTACCCGAATGGGCATCCATTCACTAAAGGGCATTTTGCTGTATGGGCCGCCAGGAACCGGAAAAACCCTCATTGCCAAAGCGATCGCCAACGAGTCGGCTGCAAATTTCATCAGCATCAGGGGACCCCAATTATTCTCTAAATGGGTTGGTGAGTCGGAGAAGGCGATAAGAGAGATATTCAGAAAGGCACGACAGTGCGCGCCATCGATCATATTCATCGATGAGCTGGATGCCATTGCCCCCATACGCGGTGTAGACGAAGGTTCCAAGGTATCAGAGAGAGTTGTAAATCAGCTACTTACAGAATTGGACGGTCTGGTGGAGTTGGAGGGCGTCATCGTAATCGCTGCAACCAACAGGCCTGACATGATCGATCCGGCGTTATTGCGGCCAGGTAGATTTGACAGAATGACGCTTGTAGGGGCGCCAAACAAGCCCAGCAGGGTCGAGATATTTAAGATTCATACTGCTGACATGCCCATAGCAGACGACGTCGACATCAATGAACTCGCGGATGTTACCGAAGGATACGTGGGCGCTGACATTGAATCATTGTGCAGGGAGTCGGCCCTACTTGCTTTGAGGGAGGATTTCGATTCCAGTCATGTGGAGATGCGACATTTCAGAGAGGCATTGAAGAAAATAAGGCCGACCATCAACGAAAGCATAAATGGATATTATGAGCGCATTCAAGAGCAGTTCAAAGGCGGCACGCCTGTTGAAGCGAGGTCTTATATAGGATACCGATAGAAATTTATTTATAAGTGTAAGCATAAGTAAGGACTTAAGGTTGAAGCGAGGTCTTATATAGGATACCAGTAGGAATTAAAGTGTGATCAAAAATGACGAAAATATTCACAAAAAATTTGTTTGACAAGCACATCATGGGAATAGATGGGACTGAAACGGGAATACTGCATAATATAATAGCTGATTTCAGGACGGGCAATCTACTCGACCTTGTGATCAAGCCCGATATTGCGTTAAATACAGAGGGATTCAGGATGGAAGATGGTTTTTTACTCCTTCCATTTGATTCCGTCAGGGCCGTGAGCGACTACATCGTAGTTGATAAAAAAGTATTGGCGCCCTAAATTATCAACGGGTATCTCCTCACTAATTTATCAATCACCTCTTACTCTTAGCCCTAGTTGTTCTAGTATGCAAAATCATCCCTTTTGTCTTATCAATGAGGTTAAGGGAGAGGATTTCTACAGAGCCATTTAAATGATAAAATTTAAGAAAATTGGAATCATCGTCTCGATCGTTGGCATATTAACCATAGCTGCGTCTGCAGCACTATACATGCAACCACCACAGCCGATACGCGCTGTGGATTTTGCGCCAACGGAGTTGATTGGCATGCCCGTCGTCTTTAAATCAGAGGGCGAAGAAGCCATCGAAAGGACGAGACGCATACACGCTGGACCCGTCCTGTACATACAGGATGCAGCGATAATTTACTATGGTCCAGAAATGCACCAAATAAAATTATGGATATCTACATACGAAAACGAGAGTATGGCGTATGCCGAAAATGAAAAAATGCGGGATGCTATCGTTAGATTCGCCAAAGGTTATTGGGCAGAAAACCTGGAAGAAATGACCATCGACGGCGAAAGCATATATAAAACATCCCCGCACCCGCCATCGAGTGGACATTACCATTATTTCTGGGCGGATGGACGGGCTATCTTCTACGTCGAAATACCGCCAGCCCTTCAAGAAATGACTGACGATATTATCAGGGCAATAAAAGGTTAAGATGAGTCAACAGGTGGTCGCCCATTTGCAGTATGGCATAGTATCGCTTCCTCAAGTGCCAATTCGCCTCTGGCAACCTGACGGGCTAATTTTCTTGGAATGGTCGTCTGACCGTTTGATCGTTCTCGACTCTGCTCTTGTATGACCCTGATCTCTCCTTTTGATGGCTCGATTCGCTGCCTACTGACTGGAATTCCCTCGAGGCTGGCTATGTTGATGGCTGCCACCACGTCGGAAATCATTTGCCCCCTTATTCCCCTTCCAAGATGGGGCGTGGTAAAACTTTCGTCAACTAACTCCACACGTATCCCTAAATCAAGTAGCGTATTTATGATTTGTGCCCTGACAAGCCGAGCACCGTGTCCAATCCGAGCCACAACGTTTTGAATGGGTTGTTCTCCCAAGACGTGCTGTACGACCGCACCAACTCTGTTGATCGATACCTGATGCACTGATACGACCATTTCGTCTGCAACGACCGCAATTCCTGGATATTTGCCAGGGTCAATACCGATTATGACCTTATCGTACTTGCGGACGCCGCCAAGCAAACGCTGGGCTTCGTCCACGGCGGTGCGCACTCTTTTGGCAATCACAATACGGTCTGAATCAAAATTAATTCGATTAAATTCAGCTTCCGTTGTGATGACTACGCCGACATTAATGGGTATCGCATCTTTTAATGAAAGTAATACGAAGTGTAAATTCCGTGCCCTCAGCTCCTCCACCAAGGGTCTATAGATCGAAAAGTCCTCGGTTATTGCGGCGATATACTTATGCCTCAAAGCCCCCACATTTAAAATGTGTGTTGGAAATACTTAAATGTTGCCTATGGATGGATGTGAAAATCATTAAAATCAAAAAATACACCAGTGGATGTGGAAAACTCGACGAATTATTGGGCGGGGGTTTCGAGTCCGGGACCGTGACCCAGTTATTTGGAGAGGCAGGTAGCGGTAAAACCAATATCTGTCTCCAATTGGCGATTGAAACCGTGAAAAGCGGAAAAAAGGTCATATTTGTCGATAGCGAGGGGTTCTCCGCCGAGCGATTTAAACAGATAGCCGGAGATGATGCGAAGAAGCTTGCAGAAGGCATCATAATCTATGAACCGATGGACTTCGAACAGCAGTATTCCGCCATTAAAGATATGGAAAAAGTGTTAAATGAAAATATAGGGGTGATAATACTCGACTCTGCTACGCTATTTTATCGAGCTGAACTTGTCCCTAACTCACAGATTTCACGATATGATTATGGGCGTGGCATTGTACCAATAAGAGAGCTGGCGGGTCAAGTGGCACACCTGTTAGTACTTGCCAGAAAATATGATGTGGCAGCCATCATCACAAACCAGGTATATACCAATATAGATGACAACCAATTCCATCCCCTCGGCGGGAATATGATGGAGCACCTCTCCAAGAACATCATCCAGCTGGAAAAGATAAAGAATGGGAGGAGGAGAGCGAGCATACGAAAGCATAGGTCCCAGCCGGAAGGGATTTCGTGTGAGTTTGTGCTAACTCGGGATGGTGTGAAAGACATATAAACCGTCAAAATGTAGACCTGATTATTCCTTCGTAAACGGTTTCTGCTTTTCCCTCCATGAACGCGCGACCGCCTTCCAGCGATATGCACAATTCGCCCCCCTCGGTTTTGACCGTTACATTGTTGCCCACCATCCCAAGTTTATTCGCAATGGCGACGGATGCGACGGCTCCAGTGCCGCAGGCAAGCGTCTCGGCTTCAACACCCCTCTCATAGGTTCGTATCTTGATATCGCCCCCTTCTACTTTGACAAAGTTCACGTTTGCCCCGTTTGGAAATATGGGATTATACCGAATCTTTGGCGCAATCTCCATTATTGGGAGGCCCATATCATCCACAAAGATGACTGCATGCGGCACTCCCGTATTCACTGCAGATACTTTCACACCTGCGACATCTTTTTCCAGAAACTTGAACCTGGGCTCTCCCATGTCTACTTTTGCCCAGATTTGATTCTCCGAGTCCTCTCTTGTCTCGACTTTCATATCTCCAACAACCGTCTCGACCGTAACGGTTCCCGGTCCAATATAGCCGGCGTCGATTGCATATTTTACGAGGCATCTAATGCCATTGCCACACATTTCTGCCTCTGAACCATCTGGATTGAAAATCCGCATTTTGAGATTTGCGTGTCTTGATATCAAAAGGAACAAAACGCCATCCGCACCTATTCCAAATTGCCGATCGCAAAATCGCCTGGCAAAATCGCTCTTTTTATCATCAGGTATAACTCCTCTGTCATATTCGTCTATCAGAATGAAGTCGTTGCCGTTTCCATGTAATTTGGTGAACATGATCATGGATACAACTCACGAAATCCTCGGCGGGATAATCTGATTCGCCAGCAGAGCGTCATATGACTCGCGCTTTCGGATGATGTCAACTTTTCCATTGTGCACGAGCAGTTCAGCGCATCTCAGCCGTCCATTATATTGTGAGCTCATCGAGAATCCATATGCGCCCGTGTCGAGGATCGCGATGAGGTCGTCCTTCGCAATTTCTGGTAGAGCGCGATCCTTCGCGAGAATATCGCCGGATTCGCAAATCGGCCCCACTATCGTGTATTCTTCTGATGGCTCCTGGTCTGCCTTGTTTGCGACCATGACCTCGTGATGTGCATCGTACATCGTTGGTCTGAGGAGGAGATTGAAACCCGCATCGACGCCGACGAAGGTCTTGTGTGCCTGCTTGACCGCATTTACCCTGGTCAAAAGAATCGTGGAATCACCAACGACGTATCTCCCTGGCTCGAGTATAAGCTTTGGGCTGATGCCCAGAGATGTCGTGCGCTCATCGAAAATTGGCAGGATGGCATCCGCAAGGTCTGACGGCGATGGTGCTACGTCGTCTTCCCTATATGGGATGCCAAGTCCGCCCCCCATGTCAACGAACTCAAGCTCGATGCCGAGTTCTGTTACTCCTTCCACTAGGTCGAGCACCCTCGCTATAGCCTCTGTGAAAGGCGCAACATCGAGTATCTGCGAGCCAATATGGCAGTGAATGCCCATCGGCTTTATGCCATCAAGTGAGCCTGCCCGCTTATATGCAGATACAACCTCTGTATGAGGAATGCCAAACTTGGATTTTTTAAGCCCTGTGCTGATCTTTGGATGCGTAACTGGCGATACGTCTGGATTGACTCTGAATGCAATCTCGACTTCGGAGTCATGTCGACTTGCGATCTTCGAGATGGTTTTCAATTCATCTAACGAGTCGACCGATATCCTCACTCCTTTTTTCACTGCCATTTCCAGTTCGGCATCCGTTTTGGAATTACCATTGAACAAGATTTTTTGTTGTGGAATTCCCGCCATGAGAGCACAGTATAGTTCCCCATCCGAAAAGACGTCTGCTCCTGCTCCTTCTTGCGCCAGTATTTTTAGCACGGTTAAATTATAGTTCGCCTTCGCCGCATAATATATGTCGGCATCTGGAAAAGCGCTTTGAAATCGCTGATAATTTGCCCTGATGCGAGATTCGTCCATCACGTAGAGCGGCGTGCCGAATTTCTCAGCCAAGACAGTGGTGTCAACGCTGCCGATGGTGAGGTGTCCGTCTTCAATTCCCAAATGTGTCCTATGTTGTAATATATTCATATCTCCAAAGTCCTCAACCGCTCAACCGCTTCCTTGATTCTCTCTACTGGTTTTGTCAGCGCAAAGCGCATATACCCCTCGCCGTAATCACCAAAACCTATACCGGGTGTCGCCACGATGCCTGCCCGCTCCAGCAACAATCTCGAGAACTCTAACGAATTGAATCCAACGGGAACTGGTGCCCAGACATAAAACGTTGCTTTCGGCGGTGTTACTGGCATCCCCAGTTCATTGAGCCCTGCAATTAGAGCGTCCCGTCTCTTTTTATATATTTTTCTCATGTACTGGACACAACTCTGGGGGCCCGTCATCGCGACGATTCCCGCCATTTGTACCGCCATGAACGCACCCGAATCTACGTTGGTCTTTACCTTTCCGAGACCACTGATGATGTCCGCATTGCCGACAGCGAAGCCGATGCGCCATCCTGTCATGTTGTACGTCTTGGAGAGGGAGTGGAACTCAATTCCAATGTCCGTAGCCCCTTCCACCTCCAAGAGAGATGGTGCCCGAAACCCATCATATGTCATCTCCGAATATGCATTGTCATGGCAGACGATCATGTCGTTGTCGGTCGCAAAATCGATGATTTCTTTGAAGAATTTCATGTCCGCAACCGCAGATGTCGGATTGTTTGGGTAGTTAATGAACATGAGCTTGGATTTCTTCGCAGTCGTTGAGTCGATCGAATTCAAATCGGGCTTGAAATCGTTTTCAGACAACAGAGGCATGATGTGTGGGGTGCCGCCTGCGAGTATCGTCCCGATTTTGTATACGGGATAGGCTGGGTCCGGCACCAATGTCATATCGCCGTGATTTACAAATGCCAGAGGGATGTGCGCAATGCCCTCTTTTGATCCGATGAGGGCGAGCACCTCTTTCTCTGGGTCCAATTCAATGCCAAACGTCCTTTTATACCATTGGGACACTGCCTCCCTGAAGGAGGGCATACCGACATAAGAAGGATACTGATGAGTAGATGGGTCCTGAACGGCATCACACAGCGCCTTGATGATGTGCTCTGGCGTCGGATGGTCGGGGTCGCCCACCCCCAAATCGATGACGTCCACACCCTGTTTGAGCTTCTCCGACTTCAATTTGTCAATGGTCGCAAAGAGATATGGCGGCAATGCATTTATTCTATCGGCGTACATGTTCCCAGTCTAACATCATGCAGAGGATAAAAATACTTTTGCCATATTGGCTAAATGATTTTCAATCCTTGTTTTACGAGCTTGCTGAAAGAAGCTCGGTTTATTGGATAGGAATTTCGAACACGAAATTCTGATGTTGCGATGTAACGTGGTTTGCAATACATCCCCCACACAGAAACACCACAGTTTCAACCCTTGTTTTTTAGAGCGCTTTCCACACCTCTACCTCCTGAACAGGATCAGGCAGCACTACCACTGGCACTAGCTCTGGTTCTAACTCTATCTTCTCAACTAAGTCTGCAAGCTTCCTTTCCAAAGCAAGTATCTCGGCTCTAATTTCCTCGGGCACTTGTTGCCAAAGCAAATATCCGGCAGCAGCAACCAATCCTACCAACATCATCACTATATTTTTTATTTTTTTCTGCTCAATTCATATCAATAGATATTCAGTTTTAAAAGAACCATTGAAAGAATGAGCTATTTAAAATTTATCATATCTCAAAAACCTTGTCAAATCTTTAGACCCCATTTTTCCCCATATAATCTAAACCTCCCAGTATTCTTTTTTAATGAAATTTTGATACCATCCTTTAAACTCCTCAAGAGTTGCTAAATGGATTTGGAAAGGAGAAAAAGGGCCAATTTTTTCCTTAATTTTTGTCCTAATTTTTGCTCTTTCATCAAAATCACTGGGCAAATTCTGCGAAATAATTAAAACGTCAATATCACTACTTGGCCCCCATTTATTTTGGACAATTGAACCAAATACCAAAACCCTTGCCTCCCCTAATATTTTTTTGCTAATCTCTTTAATTCTTCGGGAGTAATTTTTCCAATTCTTAAAATACTCCTTCTTTCTTTTTTGAGTATCTAATAAGATATCCACTAAAGTTGTCATAAAAGCTTTTCTCCAGTTAAATCTTCAAGTAATTTTATAAATTCTTTTACTTTCTCTAAGAGCATCTTCACTCCATTTTCTGTAAACTGCTTTGGAAAATAGCGAGAAGTAAAATAGGCATCTTCTAAACTATCAAAAAATAATTCATTTTCTCTATAAAACTCTGAGATTTTCTCTTCCTCATATACTTTAGCGAGTTGAGGAGTTAACTCAGAGAAATAATGAGTTTTTGGCCAATCTCCAATCTTTTTACCAATTAGATATTTTATCCAAAGCTGAAAAGCTTGCTCTAAATTGAAAGCAGCCAGATTATATTTTTTCTTTTGAAGTAATTCCTCTGCCTCCTCAAAAAATTCCTGTCCTCTTATTTTAAGAAAATCAAATTTAAGCATTAATTTTGCTATATCGTCTTTAATTGGTTTAAAGGTTTTTCTGGATTTAACAAGGGCTATGTTTTTTAGAGTGCTTTGCAACGAAGACAGGGGATTATAACTCATGGGGGCTGGGCAGTTTCAATCCTTGTTTTACGAGCTTGCTGAAAGAAGCTCGGTTTATTGGATGTTGGTCTACAAAGGAGCTTATCGATCAGAGGCTACCTCTATTGATGTAGTTTCACTACACATTGAATAGAGATTTCTACCGTTAATATCTGTGATTATTAGGGAGTTAGTGCGATACCCTTCCTTACTCAACTCACCCACTATATACTTAAGGAACCTGATCCAGCCTCTAACCTCTAAATCTTTTAATGGTATTCTGTAGTGTATTCCTTCTCTCCCTGCTAAGCTACCTGTTTTATAGTCTTTAAGTATACACCTATCCATTTTCATCTGGCAGTCTATTCCCATCTTCTGTAGTCTTTCTTTAATAGGGTCTATCAATGTAAACAACCTTACTGTATTGAGAGTTTTTATTTCTACATACTCTACTGCCTCTCTTTCGAGGTGCCTGTACCTCTCCAAACTGGGTTTATCATAGTGTAAGATGTTGTGGCAGTTTGCACATAACGTAACCGTGGCCTTAAACGTTTTGTCTTCTTTTACATGGTGGTTATGTAGTGCCCTATGGTCTGAAAAGCCACATTCCTGACATTTGTTTTTTTTGCCCATTTTTAAGTACCCCCGGCTCTTTCGCTCGACGAGCTCATCGCCTTTTCTAACAGGCTTCCATCCTTGCTTTATTAGATTTTTCTTCAACCTTAGACTAAGCCGCCACAATCTTGTTGATCTCTCTGACCTGTCAAAAACCTCATCAAAGCTTATGCCATCGAGCCATTAACGATCGCTTGATTGAAGTGATTAGAACTCTGCCCGTTGGACAGAAATACTTTTCTCACGTCCAGCCATTGGTTTATGGCAATGAAAATAACCGAGCTGTCCTTGCCCAAAAACGTTATTCAATTTTATATGGACTCAGGAATCACAGAGATATATCCTCCGCAGGCGGACGCGATCCGACGCGGCCTGCTCGATGGAAAAAACATCGTCGCGGCAATCCCCACCGCATCGGGCAAAACTCTGCTCGCAGAGTTCGCCATGCTGAAATCCGTGCTAAATGGCGGCAAGGCGATTTACATCGTACCGTTGCGCGCGCTCGCCTCCGAGAAATATGATAGGTTCTCCCAATTCGCGTCGCTCGGCATCGAAACTGGCATCTCCACAGGCGATTTCGATTCAAAGGACGAGTGGCTGGGCAAATACGATATCATCGTGGCTACCTCTGAAAAAGTGGACTCGTTGCTAAGAAACAAGGCAAGCTGGATGTACGATATCACCGTGATAGTCGCAGATGAAATCCACCTTATCAACTCTCCTGACAGGGGGCCCACACTTGAAATAACGCTGGCAAAACTGATGAAATTGAACCCAAAAGCACAGATCCTTGCGCTGAGTGCTACGATCGGAAACGCTAGCGAGCTGGCAAAATGGTTGGATGCCGAACTTGTCCAAAGCGACTGGCGCCCCGTAGAGCTGCGAGAGGGCGTCCTCTTTGGAAAAGCGATCAAGTTCATGGACGGGGGGAAGGAAGTCGATGCGACGAACGAAGACGATGCCATTGCACTCTCGGTCGATACCATAAGGGAGGGGGGGCAATGTCTCATCTTCGCCAATACGCGCAAAAATTCTGAGAGCATGGCCAGAGAGGTTGGCAAAGCGATCCAAGATTTGATCGATCCCGATGATGATAATAAGCTGGCCGAACTGGCAGGAGAAATCCGCGAGACAGGAGAGACGAGCTTATGCGAAAAACTTGCCTCCTGCATTGAAAACGGAGCGGCGTTTCACCACGCCGGACTACTAGGTGGACATCGACGCATCATAGAGAATGGCTACAGATCCAATGTGATCAAGGTCATAGCGTGCACTCCTACGCTAGCGGCAGGTCTCAACTTACCGGCAAGGCGAGTGGTCATCAGAGACTATAGGCGGTACGACGCTAACTTTGGATTGACACCCATACCAGTGCTGGAGATCAAACAAATGTGCGGAAGGGCGGGTCGCCCAGGCTTAGACCCATATGGCGAGTCCGTCCTGATCGCCAAGAGTCTTGATGAATTCGATATGCTGATGGAAAACTACGTACTTGCGAATCCAGAAGACATATGGTCCAAACTTGGCGTAGAGACCACATTGCGCACGCATCTACTGTCCACTATCGCGACCGGGTTTGCCCAATCCAGAGAACAGTTATTCGATTTTATAGAGTCTACGTTCTATGCATGTCAGCAGGAGAGGTGGAGTCTGGAACACGTGGTCGATGCTGTGCTGGAATTTCTTGAAAAGGAGGGCATGATAATCCGGTCAGGTGACGACATCCATGCTACTGAGCTGGGAGAATTGGTCTCAAGACTGTATATAGACCCGGTGTCCGCATCGATAATTATCAAGGGGCTGAAAAGCGTCGACGATGCCACCACGTTTACACTGCTACATTTAATCTGCCAAACACCCGATGTGCGAAAGTTGTACCTCCGCAGCAATGATGGCTCTTGGGTCAATGAGTTAGTAGAGCGGCATCGTGATGAGTTTATCTGCGTGCCAGACCCATACGAAAAAGAGTATGAGTGGTTCCTTGCCGAAGCCAAGACTGCGATGCTGTTTTACGACTGGATTTGCGAAGAACATGAAAATGACATAATTAAAAAATTCGGCATTGGTCCCGGAGATATAAGAGCGCTGTGCGAACTCGCGGAGTGGCTCATGCACAGCACTGCCGAGTTGTCCGCGCTGTTGGGTTTAAGATTTACACAAGATGCAAGAGATTTGGTCGAGCAGATTAAATATGGCGCCAGTCCTGAATTGCTTAAACTGATAAAAATAAAGGATGTGGGCAGAGTCAGAGCGCGCAGGTTGTACAATGCCGGCTATACCGATATCGCCAAACTCAGAGATGCGAATCCCAAAGCGATCATGCGATTGGTCGGGACCAGAATCGGAATAAAAATCATGAGGCAGTTGGGCGTAGATGTGGAAGCGACGGACAGAAAAACAGGACAGGCAAATCTTCTCGAGTTTTAACATAGTAGATGGAAAATAATTTAAAGCTATGATTTGAAAGAAATGACCCATATGACCATCAAAATTATCGGTGGCATCGCCGAGGTTGGCGACGTTGACGAATTCATCAAAACGATGAGCGATATCGCAAGGCGTCACAGCGTCACAATTCAAGCATTAGACGCAGACAGAACTGCGGGTGCAGAACACCTTCGTTTTGCGGCCGAAAAGGCGATGCGGTCGATTCGAGAGGGACGAAACATCGCCGAGGATTTGGGACTTGAAATTCTTTTGTACGCCTCCGGAAAGCGCCAGATCGAGCGCGCCTTACAGATGGGGATTTCGCCTGGCAGGAACAGGATAGCCATCGCCATAGTCGGCAATGATGCGGAGCGTGCAGGCAAGGATGTAATGGAATTTGTTCAAGAGGCGCCTGTGCTGGACTATAACGAGCGAAAAAAAGATTTAATCGTTAAAACGTTTGGCATCACCGATGCCGAAATCGAAGCAGTCGGGGAGGGGAAAATCCCGGAGCTGGTGTTGGAAAGAGTGGCATTGTTGGATATCATGAAGTGATTCTCTAATCCCTGCCCGATATCGTGGAGATGGTCACGTCAATCTCACATAAATACCGTGCCGCGGCGCCAGTCCCATGTATCAATAATTCAACTAAATCCTCGGGCACATCCATGTCAGTGCTGACAAAGAACGAATCATAGATATCAACAGACATCCCCCTATCCTGTGCGATTTGGACGTGTCTCAAAAAACTTGTGTTATGATATTGCACTTTGAATAGGTGCGGCTCCCTCAAAAACAACAGATTCGTCCCACCGCCCCTCCCAGGCGCTATGACGACATCCGCACTCGAGCCGACGACCTCGTTTATGTGTCTGGGCTGGATCAGTGGCAGGTCAGGCATCACTATCAAAATCGGCGTCTGGACATCTCGAATTGCGCCATTGATGGCATCATCCAACGTGCCTCCTGTGAGCACCTCATATTTTCTTACCACAGAGTTGTCGAGTGCATGGATGACGTCCTCAAGCATGCGCTCCGCAAATTCTTTCCGCTCGAGCGCACTAAGTAGAGGAGACAGACGCGATTTTGCATTCTCCATTTTAAAGGGAATTATTGCCTTCATATCGACCACGGATATGCTTATTTAACCCTCCTCATATGTGGATGTGATGATTGCTGATTACGTCACCTTCTCTAAAAACGTTTTCATTCCGGTCACCAACGTCTGCAGAAACAGATGTCATTATTGTGGTTTTAGACGTGATGCCGCCCATCCCGATGCATTTCTGATGACGCCTGAGCAGGTTGACGAAGTGTTGAGAGTGGGTAGTTCCAGCAGTTGTACCGAAGCGTTGTTTACATTTGGCCAGCCGAGCCATCATGACGTCATCGATTATGTGGCGGAGCTGTGCCAGATGGCGATCGAGCGTGGCCTTCTCCCACATACAAATGCGGGCGTAGTCAGTTATGCAGACCTCAAAAAATTGAAACCCTTGAACGTCAGCATGGGATTGATGGTGGAGACGGTTGGGGAGTTGGAGGCGCACCGCGACAGTCCAGACAAGGTCCCTGCACTGCGCCTGAAGACCATCGAGGATGCTGGGCGATTGAAGATTCCCTTCACAACAGGCATCCTCGTCGGCATTGGTGAAACGTGGAACGACCGCATTGAATCTCTATTGGCAATTAAAAAATTGCATGCTAAATACGGGCACATCCAGGAAGTTATCATCCAGAATTTTTTGCCGAAGCCGAACACGCCGATGGCCAATCATCCCCCGCCGACTATACGTGATATGCAGCAGATGATTGCAACAGCGCGGGAGATTCTGCCGCAAGAAATTGCGATACAAGTGCCGCCAAATCTCATGCCTCCGCAACTGTCAATACCATGGGGCGCATCAGATTTGGGGGGCATTTCGACTGAAACTGTAGATCATATCAATCCTGAAAGAGAATGGCCTGCTGTAAACGAACTTAATGCGATGGGAATATCTATGAAGGAGCGATTGCCGATATATCCGCGTTTCATTGCAGCGGGTTGGCATGGTGAAGAAGTTGGCGAACTGGTGGAAAGATATGCCGATGAAAATGGATTCAGAAACGATGAATGATATCATAGAACGGATATGGGGCGGGGAGGTCACAAAGGGTGATGCGCTATTTCTGGCGACCATGGATGTGCACGAATTGTCCCATCTTGCCGACCGATTGAGGGCTGCCGCAGCAGGGGACGTCGTCACCTATGTGGTAAATCGCAACGTCAACTTCACGAATTTGTGTATAAACGATTGTGCCTTTTGCGCATTTAGGAGCGATTCTGGATATGTTCTCAGTACCGAACAAATCTTGCAAAAAGTCGAAGAGGCGGTGGATTCCGGCGCGACCGAGATATGCATTCAGGGCGGTCTGCGCAGGGGTGCGGCGCTGGATTACTACTGCGAGATGCTGGAATGCATAAAATCACAATTTCAGGTGCATTTACATGCCCTTTCGCCAATGGAGGTACACCATGCGGCCGATAATTCCGACATGAGCATATCTGCCGCCCTAACAGCGCTAAAGCGCAGCGGACTGGACTCGATGCCGGGAACCGCCGCGGAGATCCTCGACGATCGGGTCCGCCAAAAAATCTGCCCGCGCAAGATTTCCACGGCGCAGTGGGTGGAAGTAATATCCACAGCACACAAGACAGGAATCCCGACGACTGCTACGATGTTATACGGGCACATCGAAACCAGAGAAGATAGAATCAACCACCTTCTTTTGATAAGGGACCTGCAGCGAAAAACTCATGGATTTACCGAGTTCATACCGCTTCCATTCATGGCGAAAAACAATCGTCTGGGCAAAATCGCACACGGACCGACCGAAATCGACAGCCTTGAGGTGCATGCCCTCTCTCGAATCCTATTGCACCGACACATCAAAAACATCCAGGCGTCATGGGTGAAGCTGGGGCGCAGGCTGGCGCAGACGACACTTCTCTGTGGAGTTAACGACCTTGGAGGGACCTTGATAGAGGAAAATATATCCAAATCTGCCGGTGGAACGTCTGGCGAGTACATGTCACCCGAGGAGTTTGAGGAGACCATCATCGGCGCAGGGCGCATACCGAGAAGAAGGACCACGTTGTACGAGTTGATATATTAAAAGTTACTATAT
>BBPD01000216.1_pt1 | contig 31843 bp, 24 predicted proteins | sample 1344911 | NCBI WGS metagenome assembly BBPD01 (sample SAMD00019088, study PRJDB2971) | groundwater metagenome | biome: freshwater biome; feature: mineral spring; material: ground water | place: USA: CA, Sonoma | collected 2011-09 | depth surface m
TCTTCGATGCGCACGCCGCCGTAGGGTGTCAGCGCCTCGATCTTGCCCCAGTCCACCGCCTTCGCCTGCGGGCCAGCTTTGAGCTTGGCGAGTAGCGTCGGGATGAAGTACAGGCCAGGCTCGATGGTGACGACCATGCCGGGGCTGAGCGTGCGGGTCATGCGCAAGTAGGGATGGCCTTGCGGGCGCGGGATCTCGTTGCCGTTCTCGTCGTGACGGCCGGCGACATCGTGGACCTGCAAGCCAATCGGATGCCCGAGGCCATGCGGGAAGAACGTACTGGTGACACCCTCACTCACCATGGTCCCCGGATCGAGATCAACAATCCCGGCGTTGCGCAGCACGCTGCCCAATCGCAGGTGGCATTCGAGGTGCAGGTCGCGGTAGTCGGTGCCGTTGCGCACCATCCCGCACAGCGCCTGCTGCTCGTCGTCGACGGCAGCGATGAGATCGGCGAATTCGCCCTCGTGCGTGGCGTAGCTGCGGGTGATGTCGGCGGCGTAACCGTCCACCTCGGCACCGGCGTCGATGAGGAAGCTCAGCGGCTTCGCCGGCCGCTCTGGCGACTGGTACTGGTAATGCAGCACCGCGGCGTGCGCGCCTAGGCCGATGATGTTGGAGTAGGGCAGGGTGAGGTCACTGTGGCCGGTGGCTTCGAGATAGGCGCGGTGGATCTCCAACTCGGAAGCACCACTGCGGAACGCCACTTCCGCCGCGCGATGGCCCTTGACGGCCTTGCGCTGCGCGCGGCGCATGCGGTCGAGCTCGTAGGCGGTCTTGGTGCCGCGGTGGTAATGCAGGAAGTCGAGCAGCAGCTTGGGGTTATTCGGCAGCACGTCCCCCAGCGCGGCATCGGCCTCGGCGATGACCGCGACGCGGTTCGTTGGCAGGTGTAGCGCGGCCTCGTGCGGCTCGCGGATGACGCGGATGTCGAAATGCTCGACCCAGAAACCCTCCGGCGGCGAGGGCGGCACATGCCAGTAATCATCGGGCTGGTGGTAGACCAGCACCGGCTTCTTGCCCGGTGTGTAGGCGATCCAACTGTGCGGGTGGTGCAGCAGTGGCACCCAGTGCTTGAAGTGCGGGTTCGGCTTGAAAGGGTAGGGCCGGTCGTCGAGGAATTGGTACTTCTCGACGCCCGATGCGATCACGAGGTGGTCGAAGCCGGACTTGGCGAGTGCGCGGTCGCAGTGCCGCTGAAGGGTGGCGAGGTGTTCGGTATACAAGATGGACATGGCGGCGGCAGTTGGGCGGTTAGACGTAGTCACTGCCGGGCTGTTCGACCCACTGGCGGATGTGCTCGAGTGAGTTCGCAGCCACGTCAATAAAGCGGAAGCCAGCCCACACTTGGCCGGGAGCAGCGGCCTCATCCTGCCACAGCTCGTGCGCGCCAACCTCTACTTCAAGCGGTCGCCTGCTCGCAACGGGCAGGTCGAAGCGCAGTTGGTAGAGCGCATCGGCACAGGGCGGCCCGGCGAGGATCAACAAAACGCCCGATTCTGAAAGATTGCCGATCTTGCCGACGACCTGCTCAGTCATGGTGTCGAACACCGCAATATCGTTTATGGCGCGCCGACGTTTGGCTCGGCGGTACTCGTTGTGCGGGCTGTTCATGCGACGACATCCTTGGGTTTCCCGCCACCGAACCCGGACAGCGTTTTCATCACCGCGCCCCATGCACGGTCGATCAGGCTTGTTTTTGCTTCGTCCCCTACCAGTCGTGCTTGTCCGTTGGCGAGCTGGACGGCGAGGGATTCGATGCTGGTGTCGCCGATCTTTTGCCCGCGGTGGTTGATGAACATCGCTGTGCCGCTTATTGGCGAATACCAAGACAGGCGCCGCCGCACGCGATCGCCCTGCGCGTTGACGGTGAACTCAAACCAAGTGCCGAACGCCAGTGTCTTGATCTGAGCGACGCGCGCCAGTACTTCGGGAGTGAGCTGTTCGGGCTTGGGTTTCGCTGGCTTTTCGGCAGCACCGAGCCGGCTGGCCGACTTCATCCGCATCAACAGCTCGGTGCGGCTGGCCGCATCGTCCACGGCCGCTTCGACGGTGGGCGCGATCAGTCGCTTGGCAATTGCCTCGGATTCGGTCTCGTGGTAGCCCACCTGCCGGAGTGATTCGGCGACGTCCTTCTGCAGCAAGGGCGATTCGGCGGCGGTGGCCGCTGCCGCGCCAGGTTTCGCCAGCCCGGCCAGCTTTCGCGCGGTCTCCAACTGCTGCGCCCAAGCCGGTGAATCCTCGCCATGGCGCAGCGCGGTCAAGGCGAGCACATCGGTCCAAGCCTGATTCAACAGGGTGCGGGTGAAAACGGGCAATTCGCTGTCTTGGGTAATCTCGCGGACGGCGTCGGCGGCGCGGTCGCGCGCCTGTGTCAGGCGCTCTTTGCCGCGTGCCGCTTCCACATGCCGGCGCTCGGCGACTTCGGCCTTGCGGGCGATCAGTTGCAGGTGGGTGCTGAGGTCTTTCAGCAGGGATTCGAACAGCGACATGTCGCCGTCGAAATCGCGCAGGGTGCGGTCGACGAGCCCCTGCATCTTGCCGACCAATGCGCCATCGGCATCGTCATCGCCGAGCCAGTACGCGCCGGTTTCAGCCACGGCGTTGAGCATTTGCCGCGCCGGATGCTGGCTGTCGTTGAAGAAGCGCTTGTCGGAGAGTGCGACGCGCAGCAGAGGGACTTGCAGTTTGGTCAAGAGACTCGAAGCAGGGCTGCTGGCTCGAACATCCTTGACCAGTTCGTCGAACAGCATGCCGACCAAATCGAAGGTGTCGTTGTCCTCTTCAGGCAGAACCGGCGTTTCCCCGGCGGGTGTGCTGCGACGCAGTTGCGCAAGCAGTTCCTGCTTCAGATGGGCCACCGTGCGCGGCACGATACGCCCCCCCATGTTCACCGAGGTCGCCGTGCTCGGCTGCAGCAGGCTGAGTGCGTGTTGCAGCTCCTGCGGCGCGGCGCGGTGCAAGGGGCCCGAGGCACTCGGATTGCCGGAACTGGTGCCTGAAAGCTTGTTGAGCGTCGTCCGTCGCGAGGCCAGTAGGTCGCGGATCTGCTCGAACTCGGGCAGGGCCGGGATCGCTGCGGTCGGACTGCTGGGCTGCCAAGCACTGGGCTCACCCGGCAGTAGCCAAGGCAGTGGCATTTCGGCATCTGCGGCCTCGTGCGAGGTCGCTGGTGCGGCTCCGTGGGCCCGCATCTCACCGCTAGATCTACCCGAAGCTGGTGTCACCGGGTGTTGGCCCGTCGTCGACTTCGCTTTGCCCGGATCGCCGTTGGCCTTGCTCGGCGGTGGCTGGTTGGGGCTGCGGAAGGGCATGTAATGCAAGCCGGGCAGCACACCGTTCTTGATCAGGTCGCCGTTCAGCGCATCCAGGAGACGGCCGTATTCCAACAGCATGTGGCGCTCGAACAGACGGTAGAGCAACACACGGTGTTCGTTCGAAATATCGAGCTTGGCCGCTGCACTGCGCAAGATGCGGCAGAGTGTCTGCGGGCCGACGGGTAGCGATTCGGCGTCGAACGCGGGCTTGCCGGCCAATACGCCGAAACGCTGGCCCAGCAGGTAGATCGCCAGGCTATGGCGCATTTCGATCCGGCTGCCGATTTCCGCCAGCGTGGTCGATTCCTCCATTTCCGAGGCTTCGACTAAGGAAAGTTCATTGCTGTTGCGTCGCGCTGCGCGTTCTGCCGATTCGATTACGCTGCTGGTTCGAATCGCGGCCAGTTGCACTTCGATACCTTGCAGGAAGTGCGGCAGGAAATCTGGACGTGTGCGGCGCAAGGTACGCACGGTTTCCAGCCAGCGGACTTGGACGTTGTTGCTGCGCGCCTGTTCGGCGTTCTGAAAGGCCTGCTGCTCGAATTCGTTCAGCACGGCCGTCAGTTCGCGCTCGAACGCTTCACTGATGAGTGCAAACAAGCCCTGCACGATGTGCCGAACCTTTCGTGGTAAGCCGCTCCGCGTTAAACCACCCAATGTCGACGGACTGGACGTAGCCGAGTCGGTCATGCGCAAGTTCCATTGCAAACTGAGGATGGGCAGAGAATAGCAGGGAGGGCGGGTAACGTGACGGCGGTCACGGCTTTTAGCTGTCCCGGATGATTCACGCTGACGCGATACCCGGGCACCACTACGGTGCCCGGGGTGTTCTTGGCGGCGGTTTTAGCGGTCGGGGTGGAAGGCGACCTCAAGCATCACCGCGCGTTCCGGCGTGGCAAAGCCACTGGCCAGCGTGTAGCGGCGATCCAAGAGGTTTTCGACGCGCGCGCGCAGCGACCACGCCGAGCCGAGCACTGCCTCGGCCCGCAAATCGATGCGAGCGTAACCGCCGAGCGGGCCGTCGAAGTCTTGGCGTCGCGAGGCCGCTGTCGCGTCGAGCCCGAAGCGCAGCCAGTCGTTCGCAGGAATATCGATGCCGAGCGCGGCTTTGCGCGGTGCTCGCCGCAGCAGGGGAGCACCACTTTGGGCGTTCTCGGCACGCTGCCAGCCGAGGTGGCCGTTGAAGCCGACACGGCCGAGCTTCCAGCGGCCGTCCAGCTCGACGCCGTCCAGCCGGGCTTGGTTGATGTTGGTGGCTAAAAACATCGGCCCGGTAAAGGCGATCAAATCGGTGACGCGGCTGCGGTAGGCCGAGAGTTCCAGAGCGGTGCTTTCGCGCTCCCAACGGAAACCGAGTTCGACGCTGCGCGAGCGCTCAGGATCCAGTCGGGGATTCCCGGCGAAGCGGCCGCCAAAACCCGGCGAATACAGTTCATTGGCGCTCGGCGCGCGAAAACCCTGCCCCCAGCTCGCGCGGACGCTGGCAGCATCCGAAAGCTGCATGCCCCAAGCCGCTTGCGTGGTGGTCGTGGTGCCGAACTGGCTACTGTCGTCCACTCGGCTGGCCACATCCCAGCGTTGCGCTCCGTGTTCACCGCGCCAAGCCCCGAAAGCACCGGTATTGCGGCGCTGACGGTCGAACACCAGCGCTCCCGTGGCCGTGCGTGAAACGGCTTCCTCATCCGCATGGTTGAGTCCGAACAACAGGGCCTGCGCCTCACCGATGGCGAAATCATGCAGCCAGTCGAGCCCGAGTCGGCGGCTTTCGAAGCGGCTACCAAATGCCGAGCGCGTCGTGAGGTCTTCGCTGGAGTGGCCGATGGCGAGCTGCTGCGTCCAGCCCGAACCCAATGGGCCGCCGAGCGTCGCGCCCGCTTGGCGACCACGCACCTCGGAGACGCCACGGTCGAACGCCACATCGGCATGGGTGGAGAGGCCGCGTGCCGCCAGCGTTTGCGTGCCGAGTGATGTGCGGCCGGCGAGACTGATGTGGCGGTTGCGATAGCCATCGCGATCCGGGTCGAAGCCGAAGCTGCCCGGTGCCGAAGCATTGAAGCCTTCGATATCCTGGACGCCACCGCCCACGCCGAAACTGCCGCGCTCGCTGCGCTGGCCCCATTGCGCCGCAGCCTCGACGCGATCAAAGCTGCCGACGCGAAGTTGCGCGCCACGCTCGCCGGGATCGCGGGTGAACACATGAATGACGCCGCCCATCGCGTCCGAGCCCCAGAGTGCGGCCCGCGGCCCGCGCACGATTTCAATGCGCTCGATGCGGTCGAGCGGAAGATGGGCAAAATCGTAGAGGCCCTGCTGCGCCGAGTTCACACGCACACCGTCGATGAGCACCAGCACATGGTTGGAATTGCCGCCGCGCATGAACAGTGTGCTCACCGAACCCGGCCCGCCGGTGCGGGAAACGTCGATTCCCGGTTGCCGGGCCAGCAAGTCGATGAGGTCGGGCGCTTGCGCGCGTTCGATGTCGGCGCGTTGCAGCACGGTCGTCGCGGCGAGGCCGCTGGCGATGGGCTGCGGTGAGCGGGTGGCGGTGACCACCACGGCATCGAGCGTAGCGGCCTCGGCATCCTGCGCCGTCGAAGACTGCGCGATAGCCGAGGGCGTGAGGGCATGGCCGAGGGCCAGCAAAAGGCCGGCCGAGAGAGGAGTGAGGTTCATTGAAGTCCTTGAGCGATACAACGCACACCCGCGGGAAGCGCGTGCAGGAACGCAAGGACGCAAAGACGGAACACCACGAGGCATGCCGCGCTCACGCCTCGCTGCCCACCGCAGCGCGCCATGACCGGACGGCGCGATCGGGATCACGCACGCCGCCGGTCTGAAGGCCGGTCTCCGGACTCGCCGCGGCGATGCAAGAGCATCGCGGTCTGCCGCCTTCCCAGGGCGAACCCCAGTGGCGAGATGGCAGATTTATCGCGGCTTACCGTTGCGGGGGCAGTGCCGGATTTCCACCGGCTTCCCGAACACCTTCAGCGGGCAGGAGTATAGCCGGAGGCGAAATCCAGCTGCAGGGCGCTCATGCGCGCAGGAAAAGACTCACGAGGTCATTGTTGAAATCGCGGCCGCGCGCGGTGAGCGCACAGACCTCGCCTGCGCTTTCGAGCCAGCCTCGGTCTTCCGCGACGGCGAGTTCTTTGTTGATGGCGAGGCGAGACAGCCCGGTAGCCTGTTCAAAATCGCTCAATGCGAAAGGCGCATGCAAACGCAGCCGATTGAGCATGTAATCGAAGGCTCTTGCCGGCAGCAAAACGTCCTCGTCGCCGCCGATGTGCGAACCGTCCGCCGAGTCCAATGCGAGCGCGGCGAGGTACTCGCGCGGGTTCTTCTTCTTCCAGCGGCGCAGGATGCGCCCGTCATGCCCGAAGCTGATCTTGCCGTGCGCGCCGGCACCCAGCCCAAGGTAGTCCGCGTAGGTCCAGTAGGCGAGGTTGTGCCTGCACTGCCTGCCGGGCCGCGCGTAGGCCGAGATTTCGTAGTGGCCGAAACCGGCCTCGGCGATGCGCTGCTGACAGACCTCCTGCATTGCCCACGCGCTGTCCTCGTCGGGCAGGCCCTGCGGCGGCTTGGTGGCGAAAACCGTGTTGGGCTCCATCGTCAGGTGGTAGTGCGAGAGGTGCGCCGGTTGCAGGGCGACCGCTCGTTCCACATCCAACAGCGCCATCGCTATCGTTTGGTTCGGCAGCGCGTACATCAGGTCGATATTGAGATTGTCCAGGCCCGCGTCCTGCGCCAGCTTCACGGCGCGCTCGGCTTCCCCGCTGTCATGAATGCGCCCAAGGGCTTTCAGGCAGCCGTCGTCGAAACTCTGCACGCCGAAGCTCAGCCGGTTTACGCCGGCGTCTCGGTAGCCCTCGAAGCGATCGAACTCGGCGCTGCCTGGGTTGCACTCCAGGGTTACTTCGGCGCCGGGAGCGAAGCGCAAGCGCGCGCTGCAGGCGGCGAGGATGTCGTTGATGGCCGCAGCCGGAAACAGGCTGGGCGTGCCGCCGCCGAAGAACACGCTGTGTACCGTGCGTCCCCAGACGCTCGGCAAATCGAACTCGAGGTCGCGGATCAGCGCGGCGACGTACTCGGCGACAGGCAATTTCTGCGGGCGCTGGTGCGAGTTGAAATCGCAGTACGGGCACTTCCGCACGCACCAGGGGATGTGGATGTACAGCGCCAGCGGGCCCGGCACGAGGCTCATGGCTCAGCCTGCCGGCGCGCCGCGGGCGATCCAGTCCGCCAGCCGGCCCTTGAGCACGGCCAGCGCGCGGCCGCGATGGCTGATCGGGTTCTTCATTTCGGGGGGCATCTCAGCGGCGCTCATACCGTGGGCCGGGTCGAGAAACACCGGGTCGTAGCCGAAGCCGTGCTCGCCGCGCGCTGCGTCGAGAATCACGCCCGGCCATTCACCTTCGGCGATCAGCGGCTGCGGGTCGTCGGCGTGGCGCAGCAGCACGAGGCAACAGTAGAAGCGCGCGCTGCGACGCTCAATCGGCACGTCCTTCAACTCGGAGAGCAGCTTGGCGATGTTGCCCGCCGCATCGCCGTGCACGCCGGCGTAGTGCGCGCTGATGAGGCCGGGGGCACCGCCGAGGGTATCGACGATCAGGCCCGAGTCGTCGGCCAGCGCAGGCAGGCCCGATAGCCGTGCGGCGTTCCGCGCCTTGATCAGGGCGTTCTCGACGAAGCTGTGGCCGTCCTCGACCGGGTCGGCGATGCCGAGTACGCCCTGCGGCACGAGCTCGATCCCGGCGCTGGCCAGCAGCGCGTTCAGCTCGGCGAGCTTGCCCTTGTTTCCGCTGGCCAGCACGACTTTCATGCACGGGGTGATGTCGAGCGTTGTGCCGTTCAAGCCGCCAGCGCCGCGCGCTGCGCTGCCACCAGCTCGGTGATGCCCTTCTCGGCCAATGCCAGCAATGCGTCCATCTCGGCGCGGCGGAACGCATGGCCTTCGGCGGTGCCCTGCACCTCGATGAAACCGCCACCGTCGTTCATCACCACGTTCATGTCGGTGTCGCAGTCGCTGTCTTCGGCATAGTCGAGGTCGAGCACCGGCTGGCCGCGATAAATGCCGACGGAAACGGCAGCTACTGCGCCGAAGATGGGATTGCGCGTGGTCTTCAGCGTGGAAACGGCGTCTACCAGCGCCACGTAAGCGCCGGTGATCGCGGCTGTGCGCGTGCCACCGTCGGCCTGCAACACATCGCAGTCGAGGGTGATACTGCGCTCGCCCAAAGCTTTGCGATCGACACAGGCGCGCAAGCTGCGGCCGATCAGCCGCTGGATCTCCAGCGTACGACCACCCTGCTTGCCCTGCGCGGCCTCACGGCCCATGCGCGAATTGGTCGAACGCGGCAGCATTCCATATTCGGCGGTGATCCAGCCCTCGCCCTTGCCGCGCAGGAAGGCAGGAACGCGCTCTTCGATGCTGGCGGTGCACAGCACCAAGGTGTCGCCGAAGCTCACCAGCACCGAACCCTCGGCATGCTTGGTGTAGCGGCGCTCGATGCGCACCGCGCGCATTTGTTCGGGCAGGCGGCCACTCGGGCGTGCATTGGGGGTCATTAGAAAAAGCCGGTGGTGGCGAAAGGGCGCGGAGTTTACCATCCGCGTCCCTGCTGCCCGCCGCGCGAGTTCCCCACATGATCCGCAGCATGACCGCCTTTGCCACGGTTGAGCGTGTTACCAGCGCCGGCACACTCACGCTTGAGCTTCGCAGCGTGAACCACCGCTACCTTGAGCTTTCCCTGCGCTTGCCCGATGAGTTGCGCGTTCTTGAGCCGATGCTGCGCGAGAAGATTGCGGCCAAAGTATCGCGCGGCAAGCTCGACCTCGGTCTGCGCCTGCGCAGCAGCGGTGAAGCGCTGCGGCCGCTGAGCATCAACGAGGCGCGCCTGACCCAGCTAGCGGAATTGCACCAGCGACTAGGCGCGCACTTTCCGGCTCTGCGAGCCGGCTTTACCGATCTACTGACGTTCCCCGGCGTGCTCGCCGACGCCGGCACCGACATGGACGGCCTGCGCGCCGAAGCGATGGCGCTTGTCGATGCGCTGCTGCTTGATTTCTTGGCGCACCGCGAACGCGAGGGTAAGGCATTGGCGGTACTGATCGACGAGCGGCTTGCTGCCATCGAATCGATCATCACCAGTGTCCGCGCCTTGTTGCCGGAGCTACGCGTGAGCCTGCGCCAACGCATCGAAACCCGTTTCGCCGAGCTGAGGGCCGAAATCGACCCGACGCGGCTCGAACAGGAGCTCGTGCTGTTGCTTCAGCGCGCCGATATCGATGAGGAGATTGATCGGCTTGCGACCCATCTTGTCGAGGCTCGCCACGCGATGAAGCGCGGCGAGGCCGTGGGTCGTCGGCTCGACTTCCTGCTGCAAGAGTTCAACCGCGAGGCGAATACGCTCGGTTCGAAGGCGGTCAGCGCGCGCTTGACGCAGGCATCGGTCGAGCTGAAGGTGTTGATCGAGCAGATCCGCGAACAAGTGCAGAACATCGAGTGAGGCCGGGAATCCCCAACGTCATGACCTCACCCCATGCCCCCCACGACCCATCCGCTGCGCCGTCTGCCGAGCGCGGCACGCTGTTTGTCGTTGCCGCTCCCTCGGGCGCGGGAAAATCGAGCCTCGTAAATGCGGTGCTCGCGCGCGAGCCAGGCATCGTGCTTTCCATCTCCTACACCTCGCGCTCACCTCGCCCCGGCGAGCGCCATGCCCAGCACTATCATTTCGTCTCGAAGACCGAGTTCGATGCGATGATCGCTGCCGGCGATTTTTTCGAATATGCGCTCGTGCATGGCGACTACAAGGGCACAGCAAGGCAGTCGGTCGAGCCACAACTGGCTGCCGGCAAGGATGTGCTGCTGGAGATCGATTGGCAGGGTGCGCGGCAGGTGCGAGAAAAAATCCCCAGCGCGATCAGCGTTTTCATTCTGCCGCCTTCAAAAGAAACGCTGGAATCGCGCATGCGCAATCGCGGACAGGACAGTGAGGCGGTGATCGCGCAGCGCCTTGCCGCGGCCCAAGAAGAGATGTCGCACGCGTCCGAGTTCGACTATTGGATCGTCAACGAGCATTTCGACACGGCAGCCAACGAAATGCGCTCAATTTTCATCGCCCACCGCTTGCGGCGCGAGGCGCAGATGCGCCGGCATGCGGCTCTTTTCGATGGCTTAGTGCGTGGTAAGTGATTGATCTAACAACATTTCGCCGTAGTGCGTTCAGCCGCGATTCGGGGCTTTCCTTGCCCTGAGACGGAACGGCCGCTATCCTGCGCGGTCTTTGAAGGTAGGCCCCTCGGCCCGCCGCGCCGGAGTACCGCATGGCTCGCATCACCGTTGAAGATTGCCTCGATGTCGTAAGTAACCGCTTTGATCTGGTCGTTTTGGCCTCGAAGCGTGCCCGTCAGCTCGCCAAGGGCGCCGATCCGATGCTCGACAACAGCGAGCACGAGGATAAGCCGACGGTGTTGGCCCTGCGCGAAATCGCCGCTGGCCTGATCAACAATGCGCTGATCGAGAAAGTCGAAAAGATCGAGCGCGAGCGCCGTGAGCGTGAAGCACTGGAGTGGGCTGCCGCCGAAGTGGTCGACGACGATCTGAAGGGCAACGACGACTGAAAGCCCCGTACACATGAACCCAAAGCCCGCTCCATGCGGGCTTTTTGTTGCCCGTCCCTCGGCTCGGCCGTACATTCGGAGCATGAGTGCCAGCGCCGCGCCCGCCCAAGCCGCCCCGACCGCCCCGGATCCCTGTCCCGAACAGGTGGACGCGCTGGCGGCGCGACTTGCTGACTACTTGCCGCCGACCCAGATCGCCCGCATTCGCGCCGCTTACCGCATGGGTGCCCACGCCCACGACGGCCAAGTGCGCAAGAGCGGTGAGGCCTACATCACCCATCCCGTTGCGGTGGCTAGCATTCTTGCCGAGCTGCGTGTCGACGCCGAGACGCTATGCGCCGCCATCCTGCATGACACGCTCGAAGACACGCCCTTGCCGCGACAAGAGATCGTCACAGCTTTCGGCGAGCCGGTTGCCGCACTGGTTGATGCCGTAACCAAGCTCGACAAGATTCGCTTTGCCAGCCGTCGCGAGGCTGATGCGGAGAGCTTCCGCAAAATGATGCTGGCGATGGCGACCGACCTGCGCGTCATTCTCATCAAGCTTTCTGATCGTCTGCACAATATGCGCACGCTGGATTCGATGGCGCATGAGTCACGCCGCCGTATCGCCCGCGAAACACTAGAAATCTATGCGCCGATCGCACAGCGGCTCGGCATGAACAAGCTCAAGGCCGAGTTGCAAGACCTCGGTTTCAAGGCTCTGCATCCTTGCCGTTATGCGGTCATCGCCAAGCGCATTGCCAGCCAACCGGTGATGCGTCGCGAGGCGATGGCGACCATCGAGGCGCAGATTGCTCAGCGCCTGACACTGGAAGGGCTGCCGGTGCGCATCGTTGGTCGTGTCAAATCGCCTTGGAGCATCTATTCGAAGATGCGCAGTGAGCACAAGACACTCGAGCAGGTGCTGGACGTTTTCGGCTTTCGTGTAGTGGTGCAGCGGGTGATGCAGTGCTACCAGGCGCTCGGTGTGGTGCATGCGCTCTACAAGCCATTGGAAGCCCGTTTCCGTGACTTCATCGCTATTCCCAAAGCCAATGGCTACCAAAGCTTGCATACGGTGCTGTTCAGCACGTACGGATCGCCGATCGAGATACAGATACGAACCGAGGAGATGGATCTCATCGCCGAGCGTGGCATCGCTGCACATTGGGCCTACAAAACGAACGTATCGACGACGGGCTCCAGCAGCGCGCAGGCGCGCGCGCAAGACTGGATTCGCGGACTGATGATGAGCGAGCAGACGGTGGCTTCTTCGTCGCTGGAGTTCGTCGATAACGTCAAGGTTGATCTTTTCCCCGCCGAGGTCTACCTGTTCACGCCGAAGGGCGACATCCTCGCCCTGCCGCGCAATGCCACCGCGCTCGACTTTGCCTACGCCGTTCACACCAGCATTGGAGACCGTGCAGTCACCGCGCGCGTCGACAAGAAACTGGTCCCCTTGCACACACGCCTGCAATCGGGACAAAGCGTTGAAATCGTCACCGCACCCTCGGCGGCACCGCGCCCGCAGTGGCTCGAATTCGTCGTCACCTCGAAAGCGCGCACGGCGATCCGCTCGAACCTGAAGAAATTGCAGCACGAAGACGCTGTCAGTCTCGGTCATCGCATGCTGGATCGCGCACTGGAGGCCATCGAGACCTCGCTCGAACGCGTTTCCGCCAAACGCATCGAGAAGTTCCTTGCCGAGAACCGCTACCCGCGACTGGAGGCGTTACTGGCTGATGTCGCACTCGGCAATCGCATGCCGGCGCAGGTGGCGCAGGCGCTCACTGCGAGCAAGTCGAAGTCGCCCACGCCCGGCACCGCCGAGCGCCTGCTGATCAATGGCAGCGAGCGTGGCGTGTTGAGCTTTTCGCCCTGCTGTCATCCGCTGCCCGGCGACGCGATCATGGGCTATTTGTCGGCGGGCAAGGGTATCGTCGTACACCGCCGCGATTGCCCGAATGTCGAGGCTTTCGCGCGGATGCCCGAGCGCTGCCTGGTCATGGACTGGGACCGCGACGTCACTGGCGATTTTCTCGTTGCGGTACGCGTTGAAGTCGATAACCGCCCCGGTGCCTTGGCCCAAGTTGCCGCTGCCATCGCCGAAAGCGATTCCAACATCGACTCGGTGGAGTACCGCGAGCGCGATATCAATTTGTCGATCATGGAATTCGGTATCGAAGTTCGCGATGTCGAGCACTTGGCCGAGGTGATGCGCCGCGTGCGCCGCTTGAGCGTCGTGCATGTGGTGCGCCGGTTGTAAGATGCCTGCCTCACGACGACGAGGCCTCCATGTCCCGCACTCCGATCACCAGTCCGAACGCTCCCGCAGCCATTGGCCCGTATTCGCAAGCGGTGCGCGCTGGCCGCACGGTATTTCTCTCCGGTCAGATCCCGCTCGATCCAGCCACCGGTGATCTCGTCACCGGCGACATCGCGATGCAGACGTGCCGCGTTTTCGACAATCTGCGCGCGGTCTGCCAGGCCGCCGGCGGGGATCTCGATCAACTCGTGCGCATCGGCATCTACCTCACCGATCTCTCGCATTTCGCCACCGTCAACGCGGTCATGGGCGAGTACTTCCAAGCGCCATTCCCGGCGCGCTCCACCATCGAAGTCGCCGGCCTGCCGAAGGGTGCCGAAGTCGAGGTGGACGGCATCCTCGTTCTCGACTGATCGCCAATGCCGCGTCAGGCCGTGCCGGTGCCTGCGCTGGCCGAGGGCGACACGCCGGTGACTCGGTTGCCGGGCGTAGGCCCGGCGGTCGCAACGAAGCTGGCCGAGCGCGGTATCGCCAGCTTGCAAGACCTGTGGTTTCTGCTGCCGCTGCGCTACGAGGATCGCACCCACCTGACGCCGATCAGCCAACTCAGGCCCGGCCCGGCACTGCAGGCCGAAGGCCGTGTGCGTCACGTCGAGCGTCTGTTTCGCGGCCGGCCCATGTTGAAAATCACGCTCGGCGATGAAAGCGGTGCCTTGCTGCAACTGCGTTTCTTCCACTTCCGCAGCCAGCAGGTGCAGAGCTTCCAGCCAGGGCTTCGGGTGCGCGTGTTCGGTGAGGTGCGGGCGGGACAGGGCGGCTGGGAAATCATCCATCCGAGCTATCGCCTGCTCGGTGACGACGAGCACGCCGGCTTGAGTGATCGCCTCGACCCGGTCTACCCGCAGGTCGAGGGCCTTGGGCCGGGCTCGTTGGCGAAGCTGGTGGGTTTGGCGCTTGATCGATTGCCCGACGCCGACACCATCGAGCTGCTGACGGAGCCGAGTCATCGCGGTCCCGGCCTGCCCGGTCTGCGCGAGGCTCTGCTCACCGTACACCGCCCACCGACCGATGCCGATGTCGCCGCCTTGATGTCGGGCACGCACCCGGCGCAGCAGCGACTGGCGTTCGAAGAACTGCTCGCGCACGGGTTGAGCCTGCGCCGCCAGCGCATTGCGCTGCGCGAGCAGGGTGCCTTCGCGCTGCCTGTGGTGCGCGAGGCGGTCGATGCGTTGCGCCGCACCTTGCCGTTCGCGCTCACCGGCGCGCAGCAGCGCGTGCTGGCCGAAATCGAGGCCGACCTCGCCAACCCGCAGCCGATGCTGCGTCTGGTGCAGGGCGATGTCGGCAGCGGCAAAACTGTCGTCGCAGCGCTCGCCGCGATGCAGGCGGTAACGGCCGGTCGACAGGTGGCATTGATGGCACCCACCGAACTGCTCGCCGAGCAGCACCTGCAAAACTTTCAGCGCTGGCTCGGGCCGCATGGAATCCGAGTGGCTTGGCTGGCCGGCAAGGTTGTGGGCAAGGCGCGCCGTGAGGCCTTGGCGGCGATTTCCAATGGTTTCGCTCAAGTGATCGTCGGTACCCATGCGCTGATGCAGGGCGGCGTGACCTTCGGGGCGCTTGGGCTCGTCATCGTCGACGAGCAGCACCGCTTCGGCGTACATCAGCGTCTCGCATTGCGCGACAAGGGCATCGAAGGCGAGTGCGTGCCGCATCAGTTGGTGATGACCGCCACGCCGATTCCACGCACCTTGGCGATGACCGCCTACGCCGATCTCGATCTATCGACCATCGACGAGCTTCCACCCGGCCGCTCACCGGTCACTACCGTCGCGGTCGCCGCCGAGCGTCGCCCGGAACTCGTCGAGCGCGTCCGCAAAGCCTGTGCCGAAGGGCGTCAGGCCTACTGGGTCTGCCCGCTCATCGAAGACAGCGTGGAGATCGAAGCGCAGGCCGCACAGTCCACCTTCGAGCAACTGTCCGAAGCGCTGTCGGAACTGCGTGTCGCTTTGCTGCACGGACGCATGAAGCCGGCCGAGAAGCAAGACACCATGCGTCGCTTCAAGGCCGGCGAGCTGCAGTTGCTGATCGCCACGACCGTGATCGAAGTCGGCGTCGATGTACCGAATGCAAGCCTGATGGTCATCGAAAACGCCGAGCGACTCGGCTTGGCCCAGCTTCACCAGTTGCGCGGACGGGTCGGGCGCGGCAGTGCCGCTTCGAGCTGCGTGCTGCTGTACCGGTCGCCGCTTGGTGCCATTGCGCGTGAGCGCATCGACGTCATGCGCCGCAGCAACGATGGCTTCGTCATCGCCGAGAAAGACCTCGAACTGCGTGGCCCCGGTGAACTGCTCGGTACGCGACAAACCGGGCTGGCGGCATTCCGCATCGCCGACCTCGCTCGTGACGCGCGCCTGCTGCCGCATGTCCACGCCGTGGCCGAGCGTCTATTGGCTGAATCCCCGACCGTCGCCGACGCCGTTATTGCGCGTTGGGTGGGCGGTGCGGCGCGCTACGCCTCGGCGTGATGCGCCAAGTCGTGCATCGTACATTGGCACTCGGCCGACGGTCTGGCGATGGCGGCGGCACTGGGCTGATCCTCGCAGCGGGATCCCGTCGCGCCTGGTGAGCAGGAACCGGGCCGGGCAAGACTGGCACTTGATGGCTGGCTACGCGATCCGTTACAATCTCGCCCTTTCCTCGCTTCGACAGCTTCTTTGGGACTCGTTATGAAAGATGGCCTTCACCCGAACTACCAGCCGGTCGTGTTTCAGGACGTGGCCGCAAATTTCGCGTTTCTCACCCGCTCGACACTTCGTTCGAAGGATTCGATCAAGTGGGAAGACGGCGAAACCTACCCGCTGATCAAGATCGAAGTCTCCTCGGCCTCGCATCCGTTTTACACTGGCAAGAGCAAGCAGATCCTCGATACGGCTGGCCGCGTCGATCGCTTCCGCAAGCGTTACGGCAAGTAAGCTGCGGCGGTTGCCGCGCTGTTGCTCCGAAGGCCGGCCCATGCCGGCCTTCGTCGTTTTCGGCCTGTTGCCGATCGCTGGCGCTTGCGTTGCCGCGGCGCTTTCGCATTTCCCGCACACCGTTTTCGGGCCCTGTGCGATACTCGTGAAGACCACGGGCGCTCGGCGTCCCATCCGTTTTCGTGCGGCGCGTCGTCGATCGGCCCGCGCCCCATCTCCAGGAGTGCGAGTGTGACCGAACCCACGAGTGTGACCCTGAGCGCTGGCGACAAAACCGTTTCCCTGCCCGTATTGAAGGGCAGCATGGGGCCCCCCTGTGCCGACATCGGCAAGCTGGCCAAGGAAACCGGTTACTTCACCTACGACCCCGGCTTCATGGCCACCGCCAGCTGCCGCAGTTCGGTTACCTACATCGATGGCGACCAAGGCGTTCTGCTCTACCGTGGCTATCCGATCGAGCAGCTCGCCAAGCACTCGAACTTCCTCGAAGTGGCCTATTTGCTGATGCACGGCGAACTGCCCAACAAGGCACAGTTCGACGGCTTCGAGCACGAAGTCACGCATCACACGATGATGCACGAGGCGATGAAGACCTTCCTCTGCGGCTTCCGCCACGACGCCCATCCGATGGCCATGCTTTGCGGCATGGTCAGCTCGCTGTCGGCCTTCTACCACGACACGCTCGACCTCGATGATCCAGCGCAGCGGCGCATGGCCGCGGTGCGCCTGATCGCCAAAATGCCGACGATTGCTGCCGCTTGTTATCGCCAATCGATCGGTTGGCCGATCCGCTACCCGCGCAATAATCTTGAGTACACCACGCGTTTTTTGCACATGATGTTCGAGGTTCCGTGCGAGCCACTGGAACTGAAACCGGTTGCTGCCAAGGCGCTCGATTTACTGTTCATCCTGCACGCCGATCACGAGCAGAACGCCTCGACCTCGACGGTTCGTCTGGTCGGCTCGACCGGTGCCAACCCCTACGCCTGCGTGGCCGCCGGCATCGCCGCGCTGTGGGGCCCGGCGCATGGTGGTGCCAACGAAGCGGTGCTGACGATGCTCGAAGAGATCGGCCGTCCGGAAGACGTGGCCAAGGCCATCGACAAGGCCAAGGACAAGAACTCCGGTTTCCGCCTGATGGGCTTTGGCCACCGCGTCTACAAAAACTACGACCCGCGCGCTTCGATCATCCGCGAGATGTGCCATAAAGTGCTGGCCGACCTCGGTGTCAACGATCCATTGCTCGAAGTGGCGATGAGGCTCGAAGAAGCCGCGCTGAAAGACGAGTACTTCGTCGCCCGTAAGCTCTATCCGAACGTCGACTTCTATTCGGGCCTGATCTACAAGGCTTTAGGCCTGCCGCCCGAAATGTTCACGGTGATGTTTGCGCTGGCCCGCACGTCGGGCTGGGTCAGCCACTGGCTGGAGCAGCAGGTCGACCCGGAAGCCAAGATCGGCCGCCCGCGCCAGATCTACACCGGTGCCACGCCGCGTCATTACCTCGCCCTCGATCAGCGCTAAGGTTCGCGCGGCGAACGCGGCCGCCCCCGCTTCGGCGGGGCAGTGCGGCAGAGGTCAGAAGACATCGAAGGCTTCTTCCGCGACCGCGCTTTCGCTGCCTTCGGTAGCGAATCCGCTGGCCAGCATTCGGTCGAGGTCTTCAGACTTCACGAAATCCACCACTCCGCCGGGTGTTCCATCGGCGAGCAGCCCGCCCGTCACCGGGTTTACGGTCACTCGCAACAGGCCCGCCGGTCGCTCCGGCGCGGCTTGGGGAGCGCCCTGCAACGCCGCACCCATGAAGCCAACCCAAATCGGCAACGCAGCCCGGCCACCGTATTCGCCGCGGCCAAGCGGGCTGAAGTCGTCGCGCCCCACCCACACCGTAGTGACGAGATCGCCGCCGAAGCCAGCGAACCAAGCGTCTCGGTGATCGTTGGTCGAGCCGGTCTTGCCGCCGATGTCGGTTCGCCCGAGCGCTTTCGCCGCAGTGCCGGTGCCGCGGTTGACCACATCCAGCAAGAGGGAGCGCACGAGATAGGCCGTGCGTGGATCGATGGCGGCTGGAGCAGTACTGTTCTCTGGCGGGCCAGGACGGTCGATCCGATCTTCTTCGCCACGGGTCGCTGGCATGGCAATGTCGCTGCTGGCGGCGTTGGACGCTGCGGTTTGCGGCATGGCACCGAAATTGAAGCCATCCACGACCGCAGGCTGGCCACCGCCAGCTTCGATGCAGGTCGGGCAGGCGCGCAAGGGGTGGGTCTCCATCACGACGGTACCGTGCCGATCCTCGACGCGGGCGATGAACCACGGATCGATACGATAGCCCCCGTTGGCGAATGCAGCGAAGCCACGCGTGACCGCCATCGGTGTCAGTGAGGACGTACCCAGCGACATCGACAAATTGGGCGGCAGGCTTTCGGGTGCAAATCCGAACTGCGTGATGTAGCGCTGCGCAAATTGCACACCAATGGCGTCCAGCAGGCGCACGGATACGAGGTTACGCGACTGCACCATCGCCTCGCGCAGGCGCATCGGCCCGGCGAAGTCCTCTTTGTGGTTCTGCGGACGCCAGACGTTGCCGGCGCGGTCACGGAATACCACCGGCGCGTCGATGACGATCGAGGCCGGCGAGTAACCGCGTTCGAAGGCGGCGGCATAGACGAAGGGCTTGAAGCTCGATCCCGGTTGCCGTTGCGCTTGCGTCGCGCGGTTGAACTTGTTTTGCGCGAAGCTGAAGCCGCCCACCAGCGCGCGTAAAGCGCCCGTCTCGGCTTCCAGCGACACCAGTGCGGCCTGCGCTTGCGGTACTTGCGCCAGCACCGCCTTGCCTTCGGCGTCGCGGCGGATTCGCACCACGTCACCGGGCTTCAGCTTTTGCGCCACGTTGCGGCCGGTCCAGCGCAGCACGGTAGCATCCAGCGTCACCTCGCCATCGCGCGCTGTACGCAGTCGCGCGCCGGCGGCATCGACGGCGAGCACCAGAGCGGGTTGCAGGCCCGCAACGGCTTGGAAGCGCCTGAGTTCGCGTGTCATCGCGGTGTCGTCCATGGCTTCGAAGCCATCGATGCGACCCTCGGCACCGCGCCAGCCACGGCGCTGGTCGTATTCCGAGAGCCCCGAGCGCACGGCAGCCACCGCCGCGTTCTGGTCACTCGAGCGCAAGGTGGTGGTGACGCGGAAGCCTCCCGTCAGTGCCTCGGCACCGAAGCGTTCTTCCATCACCTGACGAACCATCTCGGCCACATAGGGGGCGTCGACTTCGACCGATGGCTCATGCGGGCGGGCGTTGTTCGGCTCGGCCAGTGCACTGGCGAGTTCCTCGGCAGTGATGAAGCCTAGCTTGTACATGCGTGGCAGCACGTAGTAGTCGCGGCGCTCCATGGCGCGAGCGGGATTGCTGATCGGGTTGGCGCTCGAGGGAAATTTCGGAATGCCGGCCAGCGTTGCCGCTTCGGCGATGGTCAGCTGGTCGAGGGTCTTGCCGAAGTAGAACTCGGCCGCTGCAGCGACGCCGTAGGCGCGATGCCCGAAGAAAATCTTGTTCAGATACAGCTCGAGGATCTCGTCCTTGGAGAGCTCACGCTCCATTTTGACCGCCAGCAGCATCTCGCGAAACTTGCGCACGAAGCTGTATTCGCTGCTCAGGTAGAAATCGCGCGCGACCTGCTGGGTGATGGTGCTGCCACCGGGAACGCGTGCCCGGTCGGTCGAGACGATCAGCCAGACCGCGCGCAGGATGCCGCGCATGTCGAGGCCTTCGTGCTCGTAGAAGCGCCCGTCCTCAGCGGCGAGGAAGGCATTTTTTACGCGCTCGGGGATGGTTTCGATCGGCGCGGGGAAGCGTCGGGTTTCGCCAAAAAGCGCAATCAGCTTGCCATCGGCGGAGTACACCGACATCGGTAGGGCGAGTTCGACCTTGCGCAGTTCTCGAACGTCCGGCAACTGCGGCCAGACCGTCCACAGCACGCCAACAGCCACCAGTAAGCCGGCCATGCCAAAGACGAGTCCGGCGAGAAAAAAACGACGCATCCAGCGCAACCAAGGGCGCATCAGGGTGTTCCGAAGCGGGGAAGGCGAAGTATACGGGGGGAGTCAAAGCCCGCTCATTCTGGGGCCGGAGGGCGTTCAGTTCATGGGGGGCGTTAAGCAGGCGTTGCGGTTGACACAGTTTTCTGCTTTTAATGTACCGGCGCATTAATCTCACGTAAGCGCCCGTGGGAAGGGGAGAAACCGATGGGTTTGTTCAGTCCATCCAGGGTCCCGCTGGTCGGGATCGACATCAGTTCGACTGCCGTGAAGCTGCTCCAGCTCAGCCAGGTCGGCAACCGTTACCGGGTCGACCACTATGGCGTGGAAGCGCTGCCGCCGAACGCGGTGGTTGAGAAGAACATCGTCGAGGTCGAGGCCGTCGGTGAAGCCATCAAGCGCGCGCTCAACCGCTCCGGCAGCAAGGCCAAGCACGCGTCCGTCGCTGTGTCGGGAGCGGCGGTGATCACCAAGGTGATCAGCATGTCGGCCGATCTCGATGACGACGCGATGGAAGATCAAGTCCAGCTTGAGGCGGTCAACTACATCCCGTTTCCGATCGATGAAGTAAGCCTCGATTTCGAGGTTCTCGGCCCGGTGCCTTCGAGTCCTGAGAACGTCCATGTGATTCTTGCCGCTTCGCGCACCGAGAATGTGGAGTTGCGTCAGCAGGCGCTCGAACTGGGCGGGCTGACTGCCAAGGTCATCGACGTCGACGTCTTCGCGCTCGAAAATGCCTTCAAGCTGGTGAGCGACCAGCTCGGTCTCAGCAAGGACGCGATTGTCGCGCTGGTCGATATCGGTTCGACCATGACCACCTTGAACGCCATCCGCGCCGGCCGCAGCATCTATTCCCGCGAGCAGGTGTTCGGCGGCAAGCAGCTCACCGACGAGATCATGCGCCGCTACGGCATGAGCTACGAAGATGCCGGCGCTGCGAAGCGGCAAGGCGGCCTGCCCGAAAGTTACGAGCCGGAAGTGCTCGAGCCGTTCAAGGAAGCCATGGTCCAGCAGGTCAGCCGTCTGCTCCAATTTTTCTATGCGGGCTCGGAGTTCAATCGCGTCGATCATGTTGTCTTGGCTGGCGGCTGCGCATCGATCGCCGGCGTCGACCGTATGGTCGAAGAGCATCTCGGTATCCCGACCGTGGTCGCCAACCCGCTCGCCAACATGGGCCTCGGCCCGCGCGTCCAGGCGCACGCCCTGCAGCAGGATGCGCCCTCCTTGATGATCGCCTGCGGCCTGGCCCTGAGGAGCTTCGACTGATGGCACGCATCAATCTCTTGCCTTGGCGCGCCGAGCGACGCAAACAGCGCCAGAAGGAATTCGTCTCCATGCTGGCGGCCGCCGTGTTCGGCGGCATTGCCATCGTTCTTGCCGGATCGCTGTACTTCGACGGCCAATTGCAAGGCCAGACGAGTCGCAATGATTTTCTCAAGGCGCAGATTGCTGCCGTCGAGAAAGACATTGTCGAAATTCAGGGTCTCGAAGCGCGCAAGGCAAGCTTGTTGCAACGCAAGGATGTCATCGAAACCCTGCAAGCCGATCGCTCGCAGAATGTGCGCCTGTTCGAGGAACTGGTGCGCACCATCCCTGACGGGGTGAAGCTGGTGACGATCAAACAGAGTGGTGCCGAGCTCACGCTGACGGGCCGCTCACAGAGCGAGTCGCGGGTCAGTGCCTACATGCGGAATTTGGAGGCCAGCGGCCTCATCAACAATCCGAAGCTGAGCATCATCCGCGCCGGCGCCGCCGCTCCGCAGGGCGGTCGCGCCGGGGCACCGACGCCTGAGGATCGCGCGCTTCCGTTCGGCTTTGAGATGACAGTGACGCTGCGCGCGGCGAATGCCGAGGGCGAAGCCGAGGGTGAAGCCCCAACCACTCCGCCTGCCGCGGCCACCTGAGGACTCGATCATGGCCAAGAGCAAGTTCAAGCTCAGCGACATCAACAACCTCGACTTCAACAATGCCGGGGCTTGGCCGAAGGAAGCCAAAGTAGGTGCCTGCGTGCTTGCGGCTCTGCTGATCGTCCTTCTTGGCTGGTACCTCGTGATTCGCGACAAGCAGGCCGCGCTCGGAAGCTTGGAGGCGGAGGAAGCGACTCTGCGCACCAGTTTCGAGAGCGTCGCAGCGAAAGCGGCAAATCTCGAACCTATTAAGCAGCAACTCGAACAGATGGAAGTGATGCTGCGCCAGATGCTGCGCCAACTACCGTCGAAAACCGAAATGCCCGACCTGATCGTCGACATTTCGCAAACGGCGCGCGCCACCGGCATCAATAACGAGCTGTTCCAGCCGGGTGCGGAGGTGGTCAAGGACTTCTACGCCGAGCAGCCCATCACCCTCGAAATGAGCGGAACCTACCACCAGTTCGGTCGGTTCGTTAGCGGTGTGGCTTCGCTGCCGCGCGTGGTCATCATGACCTTCCATGACATCTCCCTTACGCCGAAACCTGCCGAGCAAGGCATGCCGTTGCCACCACCGGGCACCTTGGCGCTGAAGGGCACCATCAAGACCTATCGCTACCTCGATGAAGCGGAAATCGCGGCCAAGACGGCGGCCGAAGGTGTGACGCCACAGGGCGGCTCGGCTGCGGTACCGGGAGCTGCCCCATGAGCAAGAAGACGCTGATTCACGCGCTGCTACCGATGCTTGCAGTGCTGCTGCTCGCCGGATGCAGCCGCAGCACGGCCGACTTGGATGCTTGGGTGGCCGAGGTCAAGGCCCGTCCGGCACCGCCGCTCGACCCACTGCCGCCGCTGCGCACCTTCCCGACGATCGAATACACCGCTGACGGACTGCGCGATCCCTTCTCTGCACCGGTCGGCAGCCGCGACGCGGCGGGGCCTCGTCCCGATCCGAATCGTCGCAAAGAAGCGCTTGAGGCTTTCCCGCTCGATGCGCTGCGGATGGTGGGCACGATCGGAACCGGTCCCGGCACCGTCGCGTTGATCCTCGCGCCCGACAAGGTCACCTACCGCATTCGGGTCGACAACTACATGGGGCAGAGCGATGGGCGAGTCATTGCGGTGAAACCCGATCGTGTCGAGCTGATGGAACTGGTGTCAGACGGTGCCGGTGGCTGGCTCGAACGCCCGGCCAGTCTGATCTTGGATGAAAAGTAAATGGGGACGCGCATGACAACCTCAACGACGAAAGGCGCAATGATGAGCACGAAGAAAACTGCGGCGCGTGCCGCCTTGGCCGCTTGCATGGCGCTCATGGCCGCCTTTCCCGCCCTCGCGAACAACACGCTACGGGACGTCCGTTATTCGCCAGGCAGCGGCGATACGGTGGACATCACCTTCGAGTTTGCTGAGCCGATCGGGGCGGTCAACGCATTCACCACCGGTGATCCGCCACGTATCGCTATCGACTTCCCGAACACGCAAAACGACTTCGAGGCGCGCCGCCTTGCTGTTGGCGTCGGTGCCGCTTCGGCCGTATCGGTCGTCGAGGCGGGCGGACGAACCCGTGCGATCATCGATTTGTTCCGTTCCACCGGCTATACGACCCGAAGCGATGGCAGTCGCTTGATTGTCTCGGTCGAAGGCGTCAGTTCGGAAGCTCTTACTGGGGGCATCGCCTCGCCAAACCCGGCGAAGCGAATCGATTCCGGCATCCGCGTCTCGGCGGTGGACTTCCGCCGCGGCGAGGACGGATCGGCTCGCGTCATACTTCGGTTCAACGAAGAAGGTGCACAAGCCAGCCTGCGTCGAGACGGTGAGCGGATTATCCTCGACGTACCCAATGCGCAGCTTTCGGCGGATCAGCAGCGCCATTTGGATGTCTCCGACTTCGCCACGCCGGTGACACGCATCGAGCCTGGCTCGAAAGACGGCGGAACCCAGCTCATCATCGCGACCGAGGGCTTGGTAGAAACCAGCGCCTACCAGACCGGTAGCGAATACGTGCTTGAAATCTCGCCGAGAGGTCGCCCTGCGACGGCGGTGGGCCAGGCCGGTGCAGGCGCTCAAGAACAGCGCTTTACCGGTAAGCCGGTGACCTTCAATTTCCAAGACGTGCCGGTTCGCACGATGCTGCAGTTGGTGGCGGAAGAGTCGGGCTTGAACATCGTCGCTTCCGACACCGTGCAGGGCAACCTCACGCTACGTCTGATCAACGTGCCGTGGGACCAAGCGTTGGATGTCGTGCTGCGCGCGAGGTCCTTGGACAAGCGTCGCGACGGCAATGTGGTCTGGGTGGCACCACAGGCCGAGATCGCGGCGTTCGAGCAGGCTCGTGAACAGGCGCGGATGGACCTTGAGAACAAGTCCCCGCTACTCAGCGAGATGATCGCGATCAACTACGCGAATGCCGAGGAAATTGCCACACTGCTGACCGAGGGCAGCAAGAGCGCGCAAGGCGGCGGTGGCGGGCAGAATCAAGAGCGCGGCTTCTTGTCGCCACGCGGCTCGGTGAGCTTCGATACTCGCTCGAACACGCTACTCATCGCCGATACGGCGAACAAAGTGCAAGCGGTCAAGGAGCTTGTGGCCGTGCTGGATCGCCCCGTCGATCAGGTGCTGATTGAAGCGCGCATCGTCATCGCCCAAGAGAGCTTCGCGCGCAATATCGGCGCTCGTTTTGGTGTCAGCGGTCAAGAGGGCGATGTCATTACCTCGGGTAATGTCGAAAGCAACCGCGGATTCTTGAACCAAGTGGCCGCGAACAATGCCTTGTTGGGGCGCTTCGAAGCCGATCTCGCGGATTTCAACGCGGGAAGAACCACCACTCGCCCAACGCGGCCGACGCTTTCGCTGCCTAGCTTTAGCGATGTGCTCAACACCAGCTTCGCCGTCGCGCCCAATTCGGCCATGGCTTTCACCATTCTGGGCAATAACCTCAACCTCGATATCGAGCTGCAAGCACTGCAGGAAGAAGGTCGTGGTGAAGTGGTGGCCAACCCGCGTGTCATCACCGCCAACCAACGTGAAGCATTGATCAGGCAGGGTGACGAAGTGGGCTACTTGACCGTCACCGGTACGGGCGTGAATGCGACGGCGACGGTGCAGTTCAAGGAGGCTCTGCTTGAGTTGAAAGTGACGCCAACCATCACGCAGGACAATCGCGTGTTTCTCAATCTCGGAGTCAAGAAGGATGAGATCGCGGGCTTCATCGATGTGCCGGGCGGTGGCCGCGTGCCGCAGATTGCCAAGCGCGAAGTCAGCACCGCAGTGCTGATCAACAACGGTCAGACCGTCGTGGTCGGTGGCATTTACGAGTTCTCGAATCGGGAAGATTTTTCGAAGGTGCCGTTTTTGGGTGATATTCCGGGCCTCGGCAACCTGTTCCGTAGCAGGGGCCGTTCGTCCGAGAAAGCCGAACTCTTGATCTTCGTCACGCCGCGTATTCTTCAGGTGGCGGGTTCGCAACGCTAATCTCGCGCCAGCGTCCGACCTTCTCGGTCGGCGCATGCGTGGAGGGTAGGGGATGAGCGATTCGCTGCTGCGGCTGGCCGCGGGTGCGGTGCTGTTTCGCGAGGGCGATGCGCCGACGACGGCCTTCATCCTCGAGGAAGGACAGATCGAGATCCACGCGACGCAACGTGGTCGGCCGGTGGTGCTGGCGGTACTCGGGCCAGGCACCATCGTTGGCGAAATGGCCGTGATCGACGATGCGCCGCGAACCGCTACGGCAACGGCGCTTTGCGACTGCCGCCTGCTGGTGATCGACCGTGCGCAATTCGCTGAGCGTATCCGCTGCAGCGATCCCATTGTTCGCGCGTTGCTGCATGGAACGATGCAGCGCTATCGCAGCACGCTTTCGGCCTTGCAGGGTGGCAAACGGGAGGCGTTCGTCGTCGCATCGAACGAAGCAGCGGGCGTAGGCAAGATGCGGCTGGAATACGAATTGCGAGCCGCGCTGAGCAACGGCAGCCTCGACGTCCGCTACCAGCCCGTGCTGAACGTCTCCTCGGGTCGCATCGCCGGGTTCGAGGCACTGGTGCGCTGGACGCATCCAGAGCGTGGCCCGATTTCTCCGATCGAGTTCGTAACACTGGCCGAGGAGACTTCGCTAATTGTTCCGGTGGGTGAGTACGTGTTCGATACCGCTTGCAAGGCGGCGCGCGAATTCATCGATACAGCGGGCCGAGCGCTGTTCGTCGCGGTTAACGTCAGCGCACGGCAACTGCGAGCGCCGGGACTGCTGGAACGTGTCATCGCGCGTGTCGACGACGCTCAATTGCCGCGTGGAAGTATCAAGATCGAAATCACCGAGAGCCAAGTACTCGAGCCGGTTTTGATGCAGGGCTTCATCGGTCTTTGCCACCAGCACGGAATGAAAGTGGCGTTGGACGATTTCGGTACGGGGTACTCCAATCTGACGCAATTGCATCAGATTCCGTTCGACACGATAAAAATCGATCAGAGGTTCGTGCGGCAGATGCTGTTCGAACCGCGCTCGATGGCGATCGTGGAGACCATCGTGGCGATGGCCAAGGCCTTGGGAGCATCGACCGTGGTTGAGGGCGTGGAGTCCGAGGCCGAGTTGGCGGTGTTGCGGCGTCTCGGCTGCGACTACGTTCAGGGCTGGCTGGTGGGTAGGCCGCAGACGCTCGCCGAGCTGCTAGTGCGTGAAGGGCCCCTGTTCACCTGAGCGTTTGCTAGGCTCACGGCTTGTTCAGTTCGGGAAACGAAGACGATGATTCAGTTAGCAGGCGCGGCATCGACCGCGACGGTAGCGGTGGTTGGTGGCATCGACGAAACCATCAACCGGCTCGTCGAGCCAGTCGCCAGTGCCGTCGGAGGCGCGATCTTCTCTCGCGTCTGCATAGGCGGAACCGATGGCCTCGGCCTCGCTGCAGCCTGTGCGCCGGACCAAACCGGCATTCCGTTGATCGTTGCTTGGCTGATCTTCGGCGGCATCATCACCACGCTGTATTTCCGCTTTATCAACTTCCGTGGCTTTGCGCAGGGCTTTCGGTTGATGCGCGGTGACTACGAAGATGCCAGCAGCCCCGGGGAGGTTTCACATTTCCAAGCCCTGACCTCAGCCGTATCCGGCACCGTTGGCTTGGGCAACATCGCAGGCGTGGCGCTGGCGGTGACGATCGGCGGCCCAGGCGCTACGTTTTGGATGATCCTCGCCGGCATTCTCGGCATGAGCACCAAATTCGCCGAATGCACGCTGGGCGTGAAGTACCGGCGCGAGAATCCGGATGGCACGGTTTCGGGCGGCCCGATGTACTACCTCTCACGCGGTATCGCCGAGAACTACCCCTCGTTGGCGGGCTTCGGTAAGGGGCTGGCGATTCTGTTCGCGGTCTGCGCGATGCTCGGCGCCATTGGCGCAGGCTCGATGTACCAGGCCAACCAGACTTTCGCGCAATTCCACAAGATTACCGGCGGCGTGAATGGCCCGCTGGAGGGCATGGGTTGGGCATTCGGCATCGGTATTGCGGTGCTTGCCGGCTTGGTGGTGATCGGCGGCATCACCCGCATCGGTCGGGTGACCGAGAAACTGATCCCGGCCATGATCCTGCTCTACCTTGCGGGCTGTGGCGCGGTACTTGTGCTGCATATCGAGCAAATCCCGGCTGCGGTTGCGTTGATCGTCAGCAGTGCATTCGACAACGATGCGGTGGCCGGCGGCATCATCGGCGCGCTGATCGTCGGCTTCCAGCGCGCGGCGTTCTCGAACGAAGCGGGTCTCGGTTCCGCAGCGATTGCGCATGGCGCGGTCAAGACCCGTCATCCGGCAACCGAAGGCCTTGTCGCGCTCTGGGAGCCCTTCATCGATACCGTGGTCGTCTGCACCGCGACGGCCTTGATGGTGGTGGTCACAGGTGCCTACCTGCAACAGGGACTCGAGGGCGTACAAATCACCTCGGCGGCGTTCGCCACCGTGGCTTCGTGGTTCCCCTACGTGCTGACGCTGGCGGTTTTTCTGTTTGCTTTTTCAACCATGTTGACTTGGGCCTACTACGGTGCCAAGGCGGCGACCTACATCACTGGCGAAAACAAGCTGGTGCTCTACGGTTTCAAGTTTTTCTACCTTGCAATGGCGGTGGTGGCCTGCACGATGGATCTCTCGCAATTGGTCAACCTGTCCGACGGCCTGATCTTCCTGATGGCCATTCCGAATCTGATCGGCGTGTACCTGCTGCTGCCCGTGGTTCGTCGAGAAGTGGACGGCTATTTCGCCAAATTGGCCTCGGGCGAGATTCGCCCGAGCCGCGCTTGAGGCATCGACGTGGTGAGTGACAACAAAGCAGTCGAGAGCCGGGGAATCGAAAGCAAGGGCATGGCCCTGCATACGAAGATGCTGATCGGCTTCCTCATCGGTGCCATCGCCGGTGGGGTGGCTTATGAGTTTGGGCATGCGCTGACCGCCGATGGCACGAAAGTCGTGCTGCCTTGGTTGCAGGTGGTGTTGACGTGGGTCACCCAGCCGGTGGGTTCGATCTTTCTCAACCTGCTGTTCATGCTGGTGCTGCCGCTGGTGTTCTCCGCATTGGTGCTGGGCGTGGTCGAGATCGGCGATCCGCAGGCGCTGGGCCGTATTGGCGGCAAGACCCTAGTCTTCATCTTCGTCGTCACTGGCATCGCGGTGATGATCGGCCTCGTGGCGGTCAATGTGTTCCAGCCCGGTGTCGGGATCGATCCGGCCGTGGCGCAGTCGTTGATCGCCCAGTCAGAGTCACAGGCCGCGGGCATCGTCGAGCGCGGCGAGGCAGCCTCAGCCATGCAGGTGCTGCTGTCGATCGTGCCACGCAACCCTTTACAGGCCGCCGTCGAAGGCAACTTGATCGGTGTAATGTTCTTTGCCCTGCTGTTCGGCATCGCTGCGGCCACACTGAAGACCGAAGGCGTGCGCAGCTTCGTCGGCAGCCTGCAGGGCATTTACGACATCACCTTGAAACTGATCAACGCGGTAATCAAGCTCGCGCCCTATGCCGTCGCGGCATTGCTTTTCACGCTGATCGCCAGCAAGGGGTTCTCGGCCTTGCTGCCGCTGGCGAAGTTCGTCGCCGTGACGGTGGGCGCGTTGGCGGTGCATATGTTCGTGGTGTTCCCGTTGCTGCTGTACTTCATCGGGCGGATGAACCCGATCACGTTCTTTCGGCGCGCGCAGCCGGCGATGCTGACGGCGTTCTCGACTTCGTCGAGCTCGGCAACGCTGCCGACCACGCTGCGCGTGGCCGAAGAGGTGCTGGGCACGCCCAAGCGTATCGGTCGATTCGTCTGCACGCTCGGAGCCACCGCCAACATGAACGGTACTGCCCTGTTCGAGGGTGTGGTGGTGCTGTTCCTCGCACAGTTCTTCGGCATCGAGCTGAGTTTGGGCCAACAGGTGTTGGTGCTGCTGATGTGCATCCTGGGTGGCATCGGAGCGGCCGGCGTGCCGGGCGGCTCCTTGCCGGTGATCGCATCGATCCTGGTGATGTTCGGTATTCCACCCGAAGGTATCGCGCTGATCCTCGGCGTCGACCGCTTCCTCGACATGTGCCGCACGACGGTGAACGTGACCGGTGACCTCGTCGGCACCGTACTGGTGTCGCGCGGCGAGCCGGCCGATGCCACCGAGCCGCTAAGCGACGCGACGGTCGCGCGCTCGATCTAAGCGTCGCCAATCGAGCCGACAGGGGCGACGGCGAGCGCGCCGGAATGGGAGAATGCGGGCCCCGCACCAAGGCCCGCCGCCGATGACCCGTCCCGCTCGCCGCGATCTCGCGAACGCCATCCGTTTCCTCGCCATTGATGCGGTCGAAGCCGCCAAGAGCGGCCACCCCGGCATGCCGATGGGCATGGCCGACATCGCCGAGGTGCTGTGGAACGACCATCACCGACACAACCCGGCCCATCCGCATTGGCCAGACCGCGACCGCTTCCTGATCTCGAACGGGCATGGCTCGATGCTGCACTACGCGCTGCTGCACCTCGCTGGCTACGACCTGCCGCTGGACGAGATCAAGCGCTTCCGGCAATTGCATTCCAAGACCGCTGGCCATCCCGAGCGCCACATCACGCCGGGCATCGAAACCACCACCGGCCCGCTCGGACAGGGCATCGCCAACGCGGTGGGCATGGCGCTGGCCGAGCGCTTGCTGGCGCAGCGCTTCAATCGCGACGGCCACACGATTGTCGACCACTACACTTGGTGCTTCATGGGCGATGGTTGCCTGATGGAAGGCATTTCCCACGAGGTGTGCTCGCTGGCGGGCACTTGGGGCTTGGGCAAGCTGATTGCGTTCTGGGACGACAACGGCATTTCGATCGACGGCGAGGTGCAGGGCTGGTTCACCGACGACACCGCCAAGCGCTTCGATGCCTACGGCTGGCAGGTCATCAAGAACGTCGACGGCCATGATCCGCAGGAAATCCAGCAGGCCATCGCCACCGCCAAGGCAGAAACCGAGCGCCCGACGCTGATTTGCTGTCGCACCCACATCGGTTTCGGTTCACCGAACAAGCAGGGCAAGGAAAGCGCGCACGGCGCGCCGCTCGGCAAGGACGAAGTCGCCCTGACCCGCGAGGCCTTGAAATGGCCGCACGCCGCTTTTGAAGTTCCTAGCGAGATCCGCGCGGCATGGGATGCCCGCAGTCGTGGTGCCGAACTGGAGGCGAACTGGAACGCACGCTTTGCCGCCTACAAAGCCGCGCTGCCCGAATGGGCCGCCGAGTTCGAGCGCCGCATGGCCGGCGAACTCCCGGCCGACTTCGCGCAGATCGCAAAGGACTACATCGCCAAGCTGCAGGCCGAAGGCCCAGTGGTGGCCTCGCGCAAAGCCTCGCAGATGGCCATCGAGGCTTTCGCGCCGCGCCTGCCGGAGCTGGTGGGCGGCTCGGCCGACCTCGCGCATTCCAACCTCACGACGTGGAAGGGCCAGAAGGCCGTCACCAGCACCGACGCCGACGCCCGCTACGTGCACTACGGCGTGCGCGAGTTCGGCATGACGGCGATCGGTTCGGGCCTCGCCCTGCATGGCGGCTTCATTCCGTTCGATGCGACTTTCCTCGTGTTCTCGGATTACGCCCGCAACGCCGTGCGCATGAGCGCCCTGCTGCCGGTGCGCGCCATCCACGTCTACACGCATGACTCGATTGGTCTTGGCGAAGACGGCCCCACCCACCAGCCGGTCGAGCACCTCGCTTCGCTGCGGCTGATCCCGAACCATGACGTCTGGCGTCCGGGAGATGCGGTCGAGTCGGCCGTGTCATGGGCCTGCGCCCTGCAGCGCGTGGACGGCCCGTCGAGCCTCGTCTTTTCGCGGCAGAACCTCGCCCATCAGCAGCGCACGGCCGAGCAGGTGGCGGACATCGCCCGCGGCGGCTACGTGCTCAGCGATCCGGCCTCGGCGAAGTTCGAGGTGATTCTCGTCGGCACCGGTTCGGAGCTGGAGCTGGCCCGCCTCGCCGCCGTCAAGCTGGCCGAAGAAGGCATCGCCGCGCGGGTGGTATCGATGCCCTGCTTCGAGGCTTTCAAGCGCCAGCCGCTGGAGTACCGCGAGGGCGTACTGCCCTCCTGGTGCCGCAAGCGCGTGGTGGTGGAAGCCGGCAGCACCGAGCATTGGCGCTGCATCGCCGGGCTCGATGGCGCGGTGGTCGGCATCGACCGCTTCGGCGAGTCGGCCCCGGGGGACACCCTGATGAAGCACTTCGGGTTTACCGTCGAAAACGTGGTGGCGGCAGCGAAAGCGCTGCGCTAAG
>BBPD01002105.1_pt1 | contig 31830 bp, 28 predicted proteins | sample 1344911 | NCBI WGS metagenome assembly BBPD01 (sample SAMD00019088, study PRJDB2971) | groundwater metagenome | biome: freshwater biome; feature: mineral spring; material: ground water | place: USA: CA, Sonoma | collected 2011-09 | depth surface m
GCCGAGGGCTACCGCGAGCTGATCACCACGCTCGAAGCGATGATCGTGGAATGCACCGGCTACGACGCCGTCAGCCTGCAGCCGAACTCCGGCGCGCAGGGCGAATATGCCGGCCTGCTGGCCATCCGCGGCTACCACCGCAGTCGCGGCGAGGGCCACCGCCACATCTGCCTGATCCCGGAATCGGCGCACGGCACCAACCCGGCCTCGGCGCAGATGGTCGGCATGGACGTCGTGGTCGTGGCCTGCGACAAGGACGGCAACGTCGACATCAATGATCTACGCGCCAAGGCCGAGAAGCACTCGGCGAACCTCGCAGCACTCATGGTCACCTACCCGTCCACGCATGGCGTGTTCGAGGAAGCCATCGTCGAGATCTGCGAGATCATCCACGCGCACGGCGGGCAGGTGTACACCGACGGTGCGAACATGAACGCCATCGTCGGCGTGGCCAAGCCCGGTCTTTGGGGCTCGGACGTCTCGCACCTCAACCTGCACAAGACCTTCTGCATCCCACACGGCGGCGGCGGCCCCGGTGTCGGGCCCTGTGCGGTGAAAGCGCATCTGGCACCCTTCCTGCCCGGCGCGCTCAACGCCGAGGCCTTCCGCACGGAAGGCGTGGGCAGCGGCCCGATGGTCTCAGCGGCCAGCTTCGGCTCGGCCAGCATCCTGCCGATCAGCTGGATGTACATCGTGATGATGGGTGCGGAAGGCCTGCGCCGCGCCACTCAAGTGGCCCTGCTCAACGCCAACTACGTGGCCAAGCGCCTCGAACCCCACTACCCCACGCTGTACACCGGCAGCAACGGCCTCGTCGCGCACGAGTGCATCCTCGACCTGCGCCCGATCAAGGACGCCACCGGCATCAGCGCGGAAGACGTGGCCAAGCGCCTGATCGATTTCGGCTTCCATGCGCCTACGCTGAGCTTCCCCGTCGCCGGCACGCTGATGGTCGAGCCGACCGAATCCGAATCGCTGCACGAACTCGACCGCTTCATCGACGCGATGATCCAGATCCGCAACGAGATCCGCGCCATCGAAGACGGCCGCCAGGGCCGCGAGGACAACCCGCTGAAGCACGCGCCGCACACGGCGATGGTGGTGACGGCCAGCGAGTGGACCCGCGGCTACCCGCGCGAGCTGGCGGCGTTCCCGCTGCCCTCCTTGAAGCACACGAAGTATTGGCCGCCAGTGTCGCGCGTCGATAATGCCCACGGCGACCGCAACATCATGTGCGCCTGCATCCCGGTCGAGGCCTTCAAGGACGCGAAGTAGGCCGCACTTCGTGGTACAGATCGCGGTAGGCCGCGGCGCTGGTTTCCCAGCCGTGATCAGCGGCCATGCCGGTCAACTGCATCTGCCGCCACGGCTCGGCCGCGCGATACAGGCCAAGGGCGCGCAGGACAGCGGCGGCTAACGCCGCGCCGCTGGCTTCATCGAACACCACCCCGGTGGCGCGTCCGGCAGCCAGATTGGCGGGGCTGGCGTCGACCACGGTGTCGGCCAGGCCGCCGACGGCGCGCACGATCGGCACCGCGCCATAGCGCAGGGCATAGAGCTGGGTCAGGCCGCACGGCTCGAAGCGCGATGGCACCAAAAACGCATCGACGCCGCCCTGGATCAGGTGCGCCAGTGCTTCGTCGTATCCGGCCCGGAACGCCACCCGCCCCGGTGCCGCTGCGGCGGCGGCCTGCAATGCGGCAACATGGCTGGCATCGCCGCTGCCGAGCACGGCGATCTGCACGTCCGCCGGCAGCAGATCGAGCGCCGCGAGCAGAAGATCGACGCCCTTTTGCTCGACCAGCCGCCCGACCAGCCCCAGCAGCAGCGGTTCTGGTGTGACGCGAAGGCCGAACTCCGATTGCAGCGCCGCCTTGTTGATGGCCCGTGCCGGCAGGCTCGTGGCATCAAACGTTGCAGCCAGCGCTGGATCCTTGGCCGGATTCCAGATCTCGGTGTCGATCCCGTTCAAGATTCCCGACAACACGCCCGAGCGATGGCGTAGCAGGCCATCGAGACCGCAGCCGAAGGCCTCGGTCTTGATCTCCTCGGCATAGCGCGGGCTGACCGTGGTCAGGCGATCGGCAAAAACCAGCCCGCCCTTGATCATCGAGAGCCGACCGTAGAACTCCAGTTTGTCGGCAGACATCCAAGCCTCCGGAAGCATCAGCGCTGCGGCCGCGCCGGGCTCGATCAGGCCCTGATAGGCCAGATTGTGGATGGTGAAGACGCTGCCCGGGCGCTTCGTTTCCACATTTAGCAGCGCCGGTAGCAGGCCGGTCTGCCAATCGTGGGCGTGCACCACATCGGCCTGCCACGACACCAGACGGCCGAGCGCCAGCGCCGCCGCCGCCCGGCAGAAAAGCGTAAAGCGTGCCGGGTTGTCAGGCCAGTCGCGGCCACTATCATCCCGGTATGGATCGCCGGGGCGCGAAAATGCCGAGGATTCCAGCAGATACACCGGCAGCAGCTCCCGGCCCTGACCGGGCAGATCAGCGCGCAACAAGGTGAACTGCGCGCCATGCAAGGCGGTCGTGACCAGTGGCCGCAACGGCGACAAGGCGGCGCGGGCGGCCGGATAAGCCGGCAACAGCAAGCGCGCATCGACGCCAAGCCGGCGCAAAGCCAGCGGCAGGGCACCGACCACATCGGCGAGGCCACCGGTCTTGATAAGTGGGTAAGCCTCGCTGGCGGCCAGCAAAACCCGGATCCGGCCACCACTGCTCATGGCAGTTCCAAAACCAAGGTGGCAAGCGGCGGCAGGCTGAGCTCGATCGACCACGGCCGACCCATCCAGGCAACCGCCTGCGCCGTGGCACCGCCGCTGCCGACGTTGCTGCCACCGTAGTAAACCGAGTCGGAATTCAAAATCTCGAGATACACGCCCGCGACCGGAACCCCGACCCGATAGCCGTGGTGCACCACCGGGGTGAAGTTGTGCACGATGAGCAGGCTGCGGCCGCCGCCGTGACGCAGATAGCACAGCACCGACTGCGCCGCGTCATGGCAATCCAGCCACTCGAAGCCTTCTGGTTCGAAATCGTGGCGGTGCAAGGCTGGGTGCTGCCGATGCAGGCGGGCGAGGTCTTGAGTCAGGCGCAAAACGCCGCGGTGGCGGTCGTAATCGAGCAAATGCCAGTCGAGGGCACGGTCATGATCCCATTCGGCAAAAACACCGAACTCGCTGCCCATGAACAGCAGCTTCTTGCCCGGTAAAGTGAACTGGTAGGCGTACAGCAGCCGCAGGTTGGCGAAACGCTGCCAGTCATCGCCGGGCATCTTGCCCAAAAGCGCACCCTTGCCATGCACCACCTCGTCATGGCTGAGCGGCAGCACGAAGTTCTCCGTGTAAGCGTAGAGCATCCCGAAAGTGAGCTTGTCGTGGTGGTATTTGCGATAGATTGGGTTTTGCTGGAAATACAAGAGCGTGTCGTTCATCCAGCCCATATTCCATTTCAGGGCAAAGCCGAGACCACCAGTCCAGGGCGGGCGCGTCACCTGCGGCCAGGCGGTCGATTCTTCGGCGATCACCACCACGCCCGGATTCTGGCCTTGCAGCACGCCGCACAGCTCGCGCAGAAAATCCACCGCGTCTAGGTTCTGGTTGCTGCCGTATTGATTGGGCAGCCACTGCCCGGGCTTTCGCGAATAATCGAGATACAGCATCGAGGCCACCGCATCCACGCGCAGGCCGTCGGCGTGGAAGGACTCGATCCAGTGCAGCGCCGAGCCGATCAAAAATCCTCTGACCTCGGCGCGACCGTAATTGAAGACCAGCGTGCCCCAATCGGGATGTTCGCCGAGGCGCGGATCCTCATGCTCGTAGAGCGCGGTGCCGTCGAAGCGCGCCAAGGCATGCGCATCGCGCGGAAAATGCGCCGGAACCCAATCGAGGATGACGCCGATGCCGGCCTGATGCAGGCGATCGATCAGAAGACGCAAGCCGTCCGGGTCGCCATGACGGCTGGTCGGGGCGTAGTAGCCGGTGCACTGGTAGCCCCAGGAAGCGTCGAAGGGGTGCTCCATTACCGGCAGAAGCTGCACATGGGTGAAGTTCAGATCGTTCAGGTATGGCACCAGTTGCTCGGCGATCTCGGCGTAGCTCATGAAACCGCCGTCAGCACGCCGACGCCAGGAGCCGAGATGCAATTCGTAGATGCTCATCGGTGCGTGGCACCAGTCGGTGCGCGCCCGGCGCTGCAGCCAATCCTGATCGCCCCATCGATACTCCGAGGCACCCACCACGCGGCTTGCGGTTCCCGGACGCAGTTCAGCGGCGCGGGCGTAGGGGTCGGCCTTCAACAGCAGGCCGCCGGGTCCGCGCAGCTCGAATTTGTAAAGGACGTCTGCGCCGAGCCCGGGGATGAACAGCTCCCATACACCGCTGCCGCCGCGGCTGCGCATCTGCTGCCAGCGACCATCCCAAGCGTTCCAGTCGCCGACCACCGACACGCCGAGCGCGTTTGGTGCCCAGACCGCGAACAAGACACCGGCCACACCATCGATTGAGCGCAGGTGGGCGCCGAGGAAACTCTGCGGATGCCAGTGCCGGCCTTGAGCGAACAGGTGCAGGTCGAACTCGACGAGTTGCGGCGCAAAACCGTAAGGGTCGATCGACTCTTCCTCAGCTCCGCTGGCGTTTAGCCAGCAAATCACCGGGTGGCTGGCATGCTCGCCGGCGTCGATCCCGATCTCGAACACATCGCTGCCGGGCAGACGCGCGAACGCCCCCTCCGGCGCACCCTGCAACCAAACCCGGGTAGCGCCGGGGCGGCACACCCGCAGGCGCTGCTGGTGCCGGCCGAGCAACGCAAACGGATCGTGCAGGCAACCACGATTGAAGCGTTGGAGCAAATCGGCGCTGGAATCTGAAATACTGGGCGGGGTCATTGATTTGTCAAAGCGTCTTGCTTCGGTGGATGTTAGCAATGAGGGGACTGTGCATGAACCAAGCCAAGCGGCCAGAACGCTTCATCAGTGAGTTGACCCGCGCCACGTTGGCGCTGGTTCTGGCCGGCGGCCGCGGTAGCCGCCTCGAACAACTAACCCTGTGGCGGGCCAAACCGGCAGTGCCTTTCGGTGGCAAGTTCCGCATCATCGACTTTCCGCTGTCGAACTGCGTCAATTCTGGCATCCGCCGCATCAGCGTATTGACCCAGTACAAAGCGCATTCGCTGCTATTGCACATCCAGCGCGGCTGGAGCCAGTTCAGTGGGCATTTCGGCGAGTTCGTGGAACTGCTGCCGGCACAGCAGCGGCTCGAGACTTCCTGGTACACCGGCACTGCCGACGCGGTCTGGCAGAACCTCGACATCATCGCCGCCCACAAGCCCGATTACGTGCTGATACTGGCTGGCGATCACGTCTACAAGATGGACTACGGGCCGATGTTGGCCGCGCACGTGCAGCGGCGCGCCGATGTAACCATCGGCTGCGTCGAAGTACCACTCGCCCAGGCTTCCGCCTTTGGCGTGATGACGGTCGACGACGAGATGCGTATCCGCTGCTTCGATGAAAAGCCGGCCGACCCGCAGCCGCTGCCGGGGCGCGGCGACACGGCGCTGTGCTCGATGGGCATCTACGTGTTCGACACCCGCTTTTTGTTCGACCAGTTGTGCAAGGACGCCGGCATCAGTGACTCGCAGCACGATTTCGGCCGCAATATCATCCCTAGCCTGATCGATTCTCATCGCGCTTTCGCCTACCCGATCAACGACGGCAGCAGCGGCGTGCAGCCCTACTGGCGCGACGTCGGCACCATCGACTCATACTATGCCGCCAACCTCGATCTGGTCGCGGTTACGCCGGATCTCAACTTGTACGACAGCCAGTGGCCGATTTGGACCTCGCAAGAACAAGTGCCGCCGGCGAAGTTCGTGTTCGACGACGACAATCGCCGCGGCATGGCGATCGATTCCATGGTTTCCGGCGGCTGCATCCTCTCTGGCGCCGTGGCGCGGCGTTCGTTGCTGTTCACCAACGTTCGGGCCGAGGCCGGTGCCGAACTCGAAGAATGCGTGATCCTACCGGAGGTGCAGATCGGCGAGGATTGCCGCATTCGCCGCGCCATCATCGAACGTGGCTGCATCATCCCAGCCGGCATGGTGATCGGCCATGACCCGGTAGCCGACGCCCGTCGTTTCAGCGTAACCGCCAGCGGCGTGATCTTGGTGATTCCCGAGATGCTCGGACAATCACTGCACCATGCTCTTTGATGCCCTTTTCGAGCAGCGCGCCTGAGCGCCTCGCTCAAGCCGCTGGGTCGGATGCGGGTGCCACGAGCGGCAGGACGAGATCGAAGCGGGTGCCGCCGCCCGGATTGCTTTTGACTTCGATGCTGCCGGACAGCAACTGACTCACCAAGTTATAGACGATGTTCAGGCCGAGTCCGGTTCCGCCTCGGCCCATTTTCGTGGTGAAGAACGGCTCGAAAATTTTGCGTCGAGTGACCTCATCCATGCCCTTGCCATCGTCCACGAAGGACAGCAGCACCTCGCTACCGGCCGTGCCCTCTTGTAATCTCGCATCGATGCGCAAGGTGCCAGAGGCCTGCTCATCAAAGGCATGCAATGTCGCGTTATTCACCATGTTGCCGACGATCTGGCCAATCGCGCCCGGATAACTGTCCATGCTGATCCCGGTCGGGATCTGCATCTCGACGCGGAACCGCGCGTTTCGGAGCGACGGCCCCTCCATCTCCAAGGCTTCGCGCACGACGGCGGCGAGATCGAAACGGCGACGCTTGCTGCTGGATCGATCGACCGCCACTTGCTTGAAGCTCGATACGAGTTCGTGCGCCCTTGCCACGCTTCGCACCAGCAGTTGGCTTCCCTCGCTAAGCACCCGGAGGAACTCATCGAGCTCGCTACGCCGCAGTTGCCCTTCGTCCACGGCGCGGGCAATGCCTGCGGCTCGTTCCTGCAATGTCGAGCTCACCACCAAGGCATTACCCAGCGGCGTGTTCAGCTCATGTGCTACACCAGCCACCATCTGTCCGAGTGACGCCATCTTTTCGGCTTCGACGAGCTTGCCCTGTGCGCCACGCAACTCCGAGAACGCGGCCTCCGCGGCGTCGCGTGCATGAACCAGTTCGATCGTACGCAGTTCAACGAGGGATCGAAGTTCATGCGCCCGGCGTGCGGACATCGCTTCACGCCAACGCAGCAAAGCAAACAAGCCAAACAGAAGCAAGGCCACACCGGCGAACAGGAACGCCGGGGTCTGCCAAAAAGCCGCTTCCATCCGGAACGGCAGAACCAAGGGATAGGGACTCCAGTCGCCGACTCGGTTGGTCGCTTCGACCACGAGCACGTAGTCGCCGGGCCAGAGATTGTCGAAGGTCGCCGTGCGTTGGCTTGCATCTCCGGAAATCCAGTGTCCAATCTGGCCTTCGAGTCGATAGCGATACCGGACGGCCATCGGATCGGAGTAATCGAGACCGGCAAATCCGATGGCGAGGCGTCGCGTGCGAGCCGGAATGCGTAATCCGTCGCGGCCGCGCGGAAGCAAGGTTTCGTCGGCATGAATCGCGCCAAGGACCACGCGAGGCGCGAAGTCCCAAGGCCGGAATCGTGCCGGATCGAGCAAGGTCAGACCGGTACTCGTCCCCAACACGAGCCGCCCATCTGGCAGTAGACGGCTGGCACCCCAGACCTGGTTCGCCACATCGAGACCATCGGCCGGGCCGAGGGCCTGCCAGCGCTCACGTTGCGGATCGAATCGAACTCGTCCGGTCCATACTATGCCCGCGTGATCCACAACCAGTTGGTCGCCGAGCCCCTGCTCGACAAGCCGGGCATCCAGCGCGAGGTCGAGCCTCAAGCCCCGCTCTGAGAGATCCATCCGGTAAAGCCCATCGCGGGCGAGCATCCAGAGTTGACCGTCGGGGCCTTGTTTTAACCCCAGTACACCGGTTTGCCCGACCACAAGCTCACCCGCCTGGCCAGCACTTCGTAAAGGAACCACCGGCCGCAGCGTCTCGGCATCGGCCGGCCGCCACCAGAGTCCAAACGGTGTGCCAACCCAGAGCCGCGATACATCGTCTTCGACAACCGACCACACGATCTCGTCGAAGGCACTGCCGTCCTCGCGGCGAAGCGGATCATCGGCACGGCCGTCAGACCGGACACGGCGAATTCCGCTCCCCAGACCGGCCCAGGCACCACCCGCCGCGGCTGCGGCGAGCACGCGGATGCGTTGCTCTGGCCAATCCTTGGAGACCGGTTCGAACCTCCCTTGATCGTCGGGAGCACGCCACAGACCCCCTTCCTGCATGGCGGCCCAGAACTGGCCGTCGGCCGTCCTGAGCAAGGCGCGCACGGTGCCATCCGCAAGGCCTCGCCCTACCGAGAAGGACCGAAGCACCTGCAAACGCTGGGTGTCGACTTCGTCGATGCCGACGTCGCCAACTGACAGCCATAATCGTCCATCGGGCAAGGGAGCGGAGGCGTTGATGGTGGGATGCCGAAGCCCCCCCGGCCCGGAGCGGAGCGGAGTTGCTGTAGTGCATCAAGACCGGGAGGCAGCCGCTGCAAGCCGCCGCCCCACGTCGCTAGCCAAAGATGACCCGCGCGATCCCCCGTCAAGGATTGCACGCGATCACTGGCCAGGCTGCCCACACGCCCAGGGGCTTGGCGGATCCGTTGCTGCAAGGCACCGGTTGCTCGATCCCGGACTTCGATGCCACCACCAAAGGTCGAAAGCCAGAGTGTGTCCTTGCCCCACTCCGCGAATCCGCTGACCCACGGGTGGCCGACGCCATCAGGGTCCGGCAGCAAAGGCAGATGCCGAACCGTCCCGTCTTTTTTAATCACCGAGGCACCATGCGTTTGGCTGCCTACCCAAAGCTGGCCGTCGGAGGCTTCGTAGAGCACGTAGACGTAACGGCCTTGGATTTCCGGCACGGGAACAGGCTTCTGTGCGCCACGAGGCAGACGATGCAGCCCGCCACGATGCCCCAACCACAGTGTGCCTTGGCGATCGAGCAAGACCGTGCGCACGGGTTTGCCCGGGAACCAATGCAGGCCGGGAATGACTCGCCCTGTCGCATCAAGCCGACGAACGCCATCCCTTGCATCGGCAACCCAGACCCCGCCCGTCTCGGCCTCCGCAAGGGCAAGCGTGGCGTGGTCGATGCTCTCGACGCCAGCACCGGCTTCGGCGACTCGCACGAACACCCCGGTCTCGGGGCTGCGCATCCAAAGCCCGTACCCTTGCAGACTCACCCAGATGCGGCCATCGTCCGTCGCCAAGAGAGCCAGCACGAAAGCACGCGGGAGGGCGTCAAGGTTGTCGCTTTCGTGGACGAAACGCTGACCATCGAAGCGTAGCAGGCCGTTCGTCGATCCCAGCCAGAACAGGCCATCAGCGCCTTCGGCCAAGGCGGTGACGATGCCATTCGGAACAGCACGGGCATCGCCGATGGTCTGGAAGTCGGGAGAATTCGGTGCGAAGTTCGTCGATGCTGCGAACAGCCCACTCGGCAAGGCGCAGGCCACCAGCAAAAGCCCAAGCAATCGACTTCTGTGGCGACCGGCGCGCGATGCCATGGCACACAGCATGGTGCCAAGGCAGGGCATCATGATTAGGTGAACGGATCCCGCAGCACGATGGTGGCTTCACGGCCTGGGCCGGTCGAAACAATGGCCAGAGGACAGCCGGCCAATTCTTCCAGCGCGCGCAGGTAGGCGCGGGCGGCCGGCGGCAGCTTCTCCCACTCGGTGATGCCGGCGGTGGTCTCGCTCCAGCCGGGAAACTCGAGGTACACCGGCGTACATTCTTCCCAACCAGCAGCGTCGAGCGGTGCGTACTCGGTGCGCTTGCCGCGGTATTCGTAGGCGATGCAGATCTTCAGCTTCTCCATCCCATCGAGGATGTCGAGCTTGGTGATGCACAGGCCAGTGATGCCGTTGATGGCCACCGCGCGTTTGAGCGCCACGATGTCCATCCAGCCGCAGCGGCGCGGGCGGCCAGTGGTGGCACCGTACTCTTGGCCGCGGTCGCGGATGCCCTGCCCGATGGCGTCGTTCAACTCCGTGGGGAACGGGCCGCCGCCAACGCGCGTGGCGTAGGCCTTGGCGATGCCGAGCACATAGTCGATGGCATCAGCGCCGACACCGGTGCCCGCCATCGCGCCGCCCACCGTGGTGTTCGACGAGGTGACGTAAGGGTAAGTGCCGTGATCGATGTCGAGCAGCGAGCCCTGCGCGCCTTCGAACATCACGCGCTTCCCGTGCTTGCGCAGGTCGTGGAGGATGCCCGCCACGTCGGCCTTCATCGGATCGACGTAGGCACCGAACGCCAGCGCCTCGTCGAGCGTCTTTTGGACATCGACGGCTTCGACGCCGAGGTACTTCGTGAGCACGAAGTTATGGTAGTCCATCGTGCTGCGAAGTTTTTCGGACAACTCCGCCGGGTAGGCGAGGTCGGATACGCGGATGCCGCGGCGCGCCACCTTGTCTTCGTAGGCCGGGCCGATACCGCGGCCAGTGGTGCCGATCGCCTTACCGCCGGCGGCCTTTTCACGGGCCTGATCGAGCGCGATGTGGTACGGCATGATGAGGGGCGTAGCCGGGCTGATCTTCAGCCGCGAACGCACCTCGACACCGCTCTCTTCGAGTTGGGCGATTTCCTTCTTCAGTGCGGCCGGGCTCAAAACCACACCATTGCCGATCAGGCACAACACGCCTTCGCGCAGGATGCCGGATGGAATCAGGTGCAACACCGTTTTCTTGCCGTTGATGACCAAGGTATGGCCAGCATTGTGGCCGCCCTGAAAGCGCACGACCGCGCCGATCTCCTCGGTGAGCAGGTCGACGATCTTGCCCTTACCTTCATCGCCCCACTGGGCGCCCAACACGACCACCGATTGACCCACGGCTTAGCCCTCGAGGAGTGGAATATGGTCGGCACCTTCCACTTCGAAGGCTGCCATGCGCGACGAACCAAACCCGCCGACGCAGCCCGGCTTAGCGGCGATCCTGATTGAAGTAGCGAAAAAACTCGGAATCGGGCTCGAGTATCAGCGTCGTTCGCCCATCAGCCAACGCGCCACGGTAGGCTTCGAGGCTTCGATGGAAGGCGTAGAACTCCGGGTCACGTCCATAGGCTGCGGCGAAGATAGCCGCCGCCTTGGCGTCGCCTTCGCCGCGAATGCGGGCTGAATCGCGCTCGGCATTGGCGAGAATCACCTGCCGGCGCTGATCGGCATCAGCGCGGATCTTCTCGGCGCGCTCCTGGCCTTCTGCGCGGGTACGCGCTGCCACCTCAAAACGATCCGCACGCATGCGGTTGAACACGCGGTCGAGCACCGACTCGGTGTCCGCAGCACCATCGTCCGGCAAGTCGATGCGCTTGATGCGAACGTCGGCCACCTCGATGCCCAGTGTGCTAGCACTTCGATTGATTTCTTCGAGCAGGCTGTTGATGACATCGCCTCGGCCGGCTTCCGCCAGCTCACGCAGCGTGCTGCGGTTGATCAAGTTACGCAGCGCGTTCTCGACCATCGGCGACAGGCGGGTAAGCGCCTGTTGTTCGACGCCACCACCCGCAGCCCGATAAAACTGCGCCACATCTTTGATGCGCCAAGCGACGAAGTAGTCAACTTGCACGTCCTGTTGCTCGGAAGTCAGGTAGCGCTTGTTCTCGACCGTCATCGTCAACAGACGGCGATCGAAGGAGCTCACGGTGTCGATCAGCGGCACCTTGAAGCGCAGACCCGGGCCTACTTCTTCGCGAATCACCTCGCCTAGGCGCAGCACAATGGCGGTGTTGGTTTGTTGCACGGTGAACGTAGAGCCCATCACCAGCAGCAATGTCAGCGCGACGCCAATCAGGATATTGGGGAGCATGCGCATGTCAGCGGCCTCCTTGTGGGGTTTCGCGGCCGGTCGGACGCGCCGGGCGGGCCGCATCGGCGGCCGTCGCGGCAGCAGCGGCCTGAATTTCCGGACGGGCGAGCGGGTCGGCGAGTGGCGTCGTCCCTGCTACGGCGGCTCCTGGCGGAGGCTGCATCTGCATCAAGAGAGTATTGCCTTCGGATGCGGTAATGATTCGCGGACTTCTAGTAAAAACGTATTGCATGGTTTCGAGGTAGAGACGCTGACGCATCACTTCGGGTGCCAAGCTGTACTGATCGAGCAAGAGCCCAAAGCGATGCGCCTCACCTTCGGCACGCGCCACGACTGCTTCGCGGAAACCAATCGCGTCGGCGACCATGCGGGCTGCTGCACCTCGCGCCTGCGGCACGACTTGACCCTCGTAGGCCTTGGCTTCTTCCTGAAAGCGCTGTGCGTCCTGCTCGGCAGCGATCACATCATCGAAGGCGCGCTTGACCGGCGCTGGTGGTGCAGCCATAGGCAGGCCAAACTGAGTGACGGACAAGCCAGTGTTGAAACGATCCAGCGCCGTTTGCACCGCCGTTTGCACCACTGGAGTGAGCGTGTCGCGGCGATTCAGTGCGGTCTCGAGATCGGCATTGCCGATCGCCTCGCGCACCGCGCTCTCGGTGACTTGGCGAAGTAAATCGCGCGGCTCGCGGGTGCCAAACAGAAAGGCCTGCGGGTCGGTGATCTGAAACTGCACGTTGTAGCCGATGTCGACGAGGTTCTCGTCGCGGGTGAGCACCAGCATTTGGTCTTCGACCGCTGCGACTTCCTGCGCCTGCACGACCACCACGCGCTCGATCGGCCATGGCAGCTTGAAGTTCGCACCCGGCTCCATCATTCGGCTGAACTCACCGAATTGCAGCACGACGCCGCGTTCGCGTTCGTCGATCAGCTTGAACGAGTTGAACACCACCCAGATGCCAAGCAAAACGAGCACCGGGACGAGCGGGTTGAAATCGCTACCCGCACCGCCACGCCCTGGGCCGCCACCAAACATTCCACGCAAGCGGTCGACGAAGGCTTGGACCTCGCGATTAGGGTCCTTGCCGCGCCAAGGGTCGTTGTTGCGATTACCGGGTTGGTTCCAGGCCATGGGGGCTCCGAAGGGGGTGACGCTCGACACCGCGGGGTGCGGTGGTTAGGTACGACGTAATTCTAAGTAGGGGCGAGGGGTGCATCAAGCAAGAGCCTGTGAAGCGGATGACCACCCGCTTCGTCAGCAATGCGCTCCAGCGCACCTCTGGAGTGTTGCACTTCCAGTCGCCACCCGTCTTCGTCCGACTGCTCAGCAAGAACGGCACCCAAGGCATGCAACTGCGCACGCAGGCGGCCATCGGCGATGCCAAGGCGCAGATTGCCCGTCACCAGCCCTTCAGAAAAATGCCGACCGAGTGCATCGCGCAGTGCCTCCAAACCGGCACCGGAATGCGCCGACAACCAGACTTGGGTAGCCTCGCCCTCGCGCTCGTCGATGCGCGCCGACAGGCCTTCGATGCGATCAATTTTGTTGAATACGCGCCACTGCGGTATGTCGCCCGCGCCGATCTCAGCGAGTACCGCGTCCACCGCAGCGATGCGCGTATCGCGCTCTGGGTCAGCAGCATCCACGAGGTGCAACAGGAGGTCGGCTTCACGCGCCTCGGCCAGCGTCGAACGAAAGGCCGCGACGAGATCGTGCGGCAGATCACGGATGAAACCGACCGTGTCGGAGAGCAACAACGCGCCGCAGGTCAGGCCATCGATGCGGCGAACGGTGGGGTCCAGCGTTGCGAATAGTCGATCAGCGGCGTAGACACCGCTACCGGTGAGTGCATTGAACAAGGTCGACTTGCCGGCATTGGTATAACCCACCAGTGCCACCCGAGGCAGTTCGTTGCGCATTCGTGCGCGACGCATCTGGGTGCGCTGCACCTCGATACGATCAATGCGTTTTTCGAGTGCATCGACGCGCGCGCGAATCAGGCGGCGGTCGGTTTCCAAGGCCGTCTCGCCGGGCCCGCGCAGGCCGATCGACCCGCCGCGCTGCGAGTCAAGCGACTTGCCCTTGCCGATCAGGCGCGTGGCCTGGTGTTTCAGTTGCGCGAGTTCCACCTGCAACTTGCCCTCAGCGCTGGCGGCGCGCAGAGCGAAAATGTCGAGGATCAAACCGACTCGGTCCACCACGCGACGACCGAGGTCGTCGCTAAGATTGCGTTCCTGCGCCGGGCTAAGCGTGACATTCACCAGCACTACATCGATGTCGGCAGCTTCGCAGTACGCTTTCAGCTCATCGACCTTGCCACTACCGAGGTAGTGGCTGGCGCTGGGTCGTTCGATGCGTGCATCCACCATCGACACCACCTCGGCACCGGCCGAGCGCGCGAGATCGGCGAATTCTTCGGCAACCGCCGGATCACGCTGTCCGGGTGCGGCGGGTTGAACAAGTAATGCGCGTTCGCGGCGAGGCTCGCTCACTCGTTGCCAGCGTCCGATAGATCGTCGCCGCCTTCGTTGTTTTCGCCACTCTCGCCCGCCTGGCCGGCAACCAAGCCGATGCGCACATTGCGTGACGGCACGACGGTTGAAATCGCGTGCTTATAGACCATTTGGCTGACGGTATTGCGCAGCAGAATCACGAACTGGTCGAAACTTTCAACGGTGCCTTGCAGCTTGATTCCGTTGACAAGGTAGATCGAAACGGGGATCCGTTCGCGCCGCAAGGCGTTGAGAAACGGGTCCTGAAGGCTTTGGCCTTTCGACATGGGTATCCGGTGTGTTTGTTCTTCTCGGGGAACGCATCCTAGCCTGCCGCTGGCTCAGGCGCGAATGAGCGCACGCTGCGGTTCACCTTGGACGACGGAGGAAATCCGTCATCACCCGATCAAGCGCCGCAGGCTGCGTCAAGGGATCGAAGCGACGCGCGGCGTGCTCGCCGCGCAGCCATGTGAGCTGGCGTTTGGCGAGGTGTCGCGTGGCGGCGATGCCTTGCTCGACAAATGTGGCGTGGTCGGTCGCGCCATCGAGGTGCTGCCACGCCTGGCGATAGCCCACGGCACGCATCGAGGGCAGGTCGGGATGCAGGCGTTGATCGGCTTTCAACGCGCGCACTTCGTCGAGGAAGCCAGCAGCGAGCATGCCGTGAAAGCGTCGCGCGATGCGCTCGTGCAGCAGCACTCGATTGGGCGGCGCGAGTACCAGCTTCAGTACGCGAAACGGGAAGCGCATCGATGCGACACGACCGCGCGCCTGCCAGGCACTGATCGGCTCGCCACTCAGTCGAAACACTTCGAGCGCACGCAGTGTGCGTTGTGTGTCGCCGGGTTTGATACGAATGCCTGCCAAAGCATCGACACGCTGCAACTCGGCATGCAGGGTCGGAAGGCCGCGCGTCGCGAGTTCGGCCTGCAACTGCGCACGGGTGCCGGCATCGCAGGGCGGCATCTCGGAAAGCCCTTCCAGCAGCGCCTTGAAGTAAAGCCCGGTACCGCCGACAAGCAAGGGCACGCGTCCTTCAGCCGCCAGGGCATGCATCTCGCGCCGTGCGTCATCGGCAAAATCGGCGGCGGAATACGGCTGATGCGGTTCGCGTATGTCGATGAGGCGATGTGGCCCCCGCGCGAGGGTCGCGGCGTCCGGCTTGGCGCTGCCGATATTCATACGTCGATACACCAGTACCGAGTCAACACTGATGATCGCGGTATCGAGCCGCTGCGCCCACTCGACTGCGAAATCTGTTTTTCCCGAGGCGGTCGGGCCCATCACCGCGACGGCCAGCGGACGCGAGTCGCTGCGCGGGTCGGCGTTGCATGCTTGGGTGGCTGGGATCACGGACGGCATGGCCACGAAGCATACGGAAGCTTCAATCCTCATCCGGCCATCGGGCCGGCATGGATGCCGATTTGCCTCGTGGCATCGGCAGGGCAGCGACGGCCGCCCATACGCTCAGTGCGTCGACGGTTGCAGCCACGTCGTGTACACGCACCAGCATCGCGCCGTTCTGCACCGCGATGAGGTGCGCGGCCACCGATGCAGCAAGCCGTTCGCCAACATTACGGCCGGTAATCTGCCCAAGACTCGACTTACGCGACAATCCGGCCAGCACCGGCACACCGATCTCGGTGAAGCGGCGCAGTTGGCTCAATAACGCAAGATTGTGCTCAAGTGCCTTGCCGAAGCCGAAGCCCGGGTCGATGACGATGCGCCGCTTGTCGATGCCCGACATCTCGCAAGCAAATACGCGCTCGGCCAAGAAGCGATGCACTTCGCCCACCACGTCGTCGTACTGCGGCGCATGCTGCATCGTGCGTGGCTCGCCGTCCATGTGCATCAGCACTACGACGGCCTTCGAAGCGGCGAGCACCTCCAGTGCACCATCGGCGCGCAGGGCCCGCACATCGTTGACCATGCCAGCGCCCGCGGCAAGCGCAGCCCGCATCACAGCGGGCTTGGAGGTATCGATACTGATCGGAACGGTGGTTCGTGCAAAAAGCGCCTCGATCACCGGCAGCACACGGTCGATCTCGATCGCTTCATCGACGGGCTCGGCACCGGGCCGCGTCGACTCACCACCGATATCGAGCAGGTCGGCACCCTCACCCACCAAGCGCAAGCCATGCTCGACGAAAGCATCGACCGTAGCGTGCTGCCCGCCGTCGGAAAACGAATCCGGGCTGACGTTGACGATGCCCATCACCTTGGGACGATCGAGCCGAAGGACACGACCGGCACAATCCAGCGTGCGAACAGTGTCGATACCGAACAAGTGCATCAAGCCTGCGGAGCAGCCGGCCCCAAGGGTGCTTGAGCCGAAGGCCCGTCACCATCTTTCGCAGGTGTTTGACTGACCTTGCCCCAATCGGCAGGCGGCCCCGGACGGCGTCCATCCATGATCGCGTCGATCTGATGAGCATCGATGGTTTCGTAGGTCAACAGCGCCTCGGCCATCGTGTGCAATTTGTCGATGTTTTCCTTGAGGATGACGGTCGTACGCGCATAGGCCCGGTCGAGGATGCCGCGCACCACTTCGTCGATGCGTCGCGCGGTGTCGTCGGAGACATTTTTGGTCTGCGAGATGCTCCGGCCGAGAAACACCTCGCCCTCGTCTTCGGCGTAGGCAATCGGGCCGAGTTCGTCCGACAGGCCCCATTTGGTGACCATGTTGCGGGCCATCTTGGTAGCGCGCTCGATATCGTTGGACGCCCCCGTGGTGACCTTGTCGGCACCGAAGATCAGCTCTTCGGCGACGCGCCCGCCGTACAGCGAGCACAGCATCGACTCGATGTGCACGCGGTTGTAGCTGTAGCGGTCGCCTTCCGGCAAATACATGGTGACGCCAAGGGCGCGGCCACGCGGGATGATCGTGACCTTGTAGACCGGGTCGTGATCGGGCACGAGGCGGCCCACAACAGCGTGGCCGGCCTCATGGTAAGCGGTGAGCTTCTTCTCGCTCTCGCTCATCGCCATCGAGCGGCGCTCTGCTCCCATCAGAATCTTGTCGCGCGCCTTGTCGAAATGCTCCATGCGCACCAGCGTGGCGTTCTCACGCGCAGCGAACAGCGCGGCCTCGTTGACGAGATTAGCGAGGTCTGCGCCGCTGAAACCCGGCGTTCCACGCGCGATCGTCATCGGCACGACATCGTCGGCCAATGGCACTTTGCGCATGTGCACCTTGAGGATTTGATCGCGCCCCTTCACGTCGGGCAGACCCACCACCACCTGGCGGTCGAAGCGACCCGGACGCAACAGGGCGGGATCGAGCACGTCGGGGCGATTCGTTGCAGCAATGACGATCACGCCCTCGCCGCCCTCGAAGCCGTCCATCTCGACCAGCATCTGGTTGAGGGTCTGTTCGCGCTCATCGTGACCACCGCCGAGACCGGCACCGCGATGGCGGCCGACGGCGTCGATTTCGTCGATGAAGATGATGCAGGGCGCGTGCTTCTTGGCCGTTTCGAACATGTCACGGACCCGACTGGCACCCACGCCAACGAACATCTCGACGAAATCCGAGCCGGAAATGCTGAAGAATGGCACCTTGGCTTCGCCAGCAATGGCACGGGCCAGAAGGGTCTTGCCGGTGCCCGGCGGGCCCACCATCAAGACGCCGCGCGGAATCTTGCCGCCGAGCTTCTGGAACTTGCCGGGGTCGCGCAGGAACTCGACGAGCTCGCCGACTTCCTCCTTCGCCTCGTCGCAGCCGGCGACGTCGGTGAAGTTGACCTTGATCTGGTCCTCGCTCATCAGCTTGGCCTTGGAGCGGCCAAAACTCATGGCGCCACGACCACCACCTTGCTGCATTTGCCGCATGAAATAGATCCAGACACCGATCAGCAGCAGAACGGGCAGCAGGCTGATCATCAGCGAAAGAAAGAAGCTGTTCTGCGCAGGAGGCTCTTGGGTAAACGTTACGTTCTGTGCCAGCAATTCGTTGGTGAGATCGCGATCTTCCGGTTTGAAGGTCGTGAAGGTGGTGCCGTCATTGCGGGTGACGCGCGTGGTGACGCGGTCGGCCTCGATCTCGACTTTCTGGATCTTTCCAGCACGCACTTCTTCGATGAATTCGCTGTAAGCGACATCTTGCGCCGCGACAGGTGCGGCGGTGAAATTCTGGAACACCATGGCCAGCACGACAGCGACGACGAGCCAGAGGAGAAGATTGCGAGCGAGATCGTTCATTTCATAGGTCCTTCGCGCTTGGCCATAGCCAGCGCATACACCTCAGAGGAGCGCTTGCGCGAGGCCTCGGGCTTGCGGATCACGACGCGCTCGAAGCGAACGCGTAGCTGCCGCACGTAATCGTCGAAACCTGCCCCCATGAACAGCTTGATGAGGAAGGTACCGCCGCGTTTCAGATGGTCGTCACAGAAATCCAGCGCAAGCTCAGACAAATGCATCACCCGCGCTTGATCGGTGACAGCGACACCACTCATGTTGGGGGCCATGTCGGATAGAACAAGGTCGGCTGGACCGCCTGCCAGTAGCGTCTTCAGATCCGACAATGTTTCCGGCTCCCTGAAGTCCCCGTGAAGGAAATCAACCCCGGCGATGGACGGCATCGCAAGGATATCGAGTGCCACCACGCGGCCGCTGTCACCGAGCTGCTTGCGGGCCAACTGCGACCACCCGCCGGGCGCGGCACCAAGGTCGACAATGACCATACCGGGCTTCAGAAGTTGGTCACGCTCGAGGAGCTCCTCCAGCTTGTAGGCCGCTCGCGAGCGCAAACCTTCGGCCTGCGCCTTCTTGACGAAGGGGTCGCTGAAATGTTCTTTCAGCCAGCGCTGGCTGGATTTGCTGCGGGTCATGTTGGCGGGGTCGAATGGTCATCCATGATAACCTGTTCGGGCCTTGAGAACCTTGTCATGCCCATCACTCTCGCCTCCGCTCAGAAGCGCTACCTGCGTGGTCTCGCTCACGACCTGAAACCCGTCATCCTCGTGGGTGGCAAAGGCGTGACCGACCGCTTGGTCGCCGAGGCCAGCCATGCGCTAGAAATCCACGAGCTGATCAAGGTCAAAGTCGCTGCCGAAGACCGTGTTGCGCGAGACGAAGCCATCACCGCACTGGCGGAAAGCGTCGATGCCGTTCTGGTTGCACGCATCGGCAACGTTGCCGTGCTGTACCGGCCCCATCCCGAACAAGCTTTGATCGCGTTGCCGCGTTAAAGGCCCCATCGATGCCGCTGGCGCAACAGCAGCCGGACTTTCGTTTTGTGCCACGCAGCGTCGATGCTGCCGGCCGCGTGAGCTTCAACGAGCGCAAGCTGGCGTCGAGCTTTTTCGTTTCTGCCGAGCAGTTGACGGAAGGGTGGCGGCCGCGCTCGATAGCCGATCTCCAGCCGATTGATCTCGACGCCATCTTCGCCCTGCAGCCGAGTGTGATCCTGCTAGGCACCGGTACGCACCACGCCTTCCCTGCCACGAGCGTGCTGGCCGCGGCCCTGACGCGCGGAATCGGCCTTGAGCCGATGGACAATGCTGCCGCCGCGCGAACCTTTGCGGTGCTGGCCAGCGAGGGACGCGCCGTGGTGGCGGCTTTCCTCGTCGACGCCGACTAGAAAAGCCCGAAGCCGGCCTCAGCGCGCCGGCAGCAATGGCGTCGGATCGACCGGGCGGCCATTGCGGCGAATCTCGAAATGCAACATGTCGCGGCTGGTTCCAGTGCGCCCCAGCTCGGCGATCTGCTGGCCCGCTGCGACATGGGCACCCTCGGCCACGAGGCGTCGGCGGTTGTGCCCGTAGGCCGACAACCACTCATCGCTGTGCTTGATGATGATGAGCTCGCCGTAGCCGACCAAGCCCGCACCCGAATACACAACGGTACCCGCCGCCGCCGCACGAACCGGCTGCCCCGCACTGCCGGCGATGGCGATGCCCTGCCGCGCCCGATCACCCGCAGCGAAACGCGAGACCACCTGACCCTGCGTCGGCCACTGCCATTGACCGGCACGGAAGGCTGTTTGGTCACCCGGCCCTGTGGGCGCGAGAGATGCCGCTGGAACGGCTGCTGCCTCGGTCGTGGCGGGCTCAGCGGTGGCGGCTACGGCAGGTCCGCGCGGAATCGGAGGCGGACCAGCGCTGACGACGCGGCCGACGACGCCCGATGTGGCGCTCGGCGATACGGCCCCCAAGCGCAGCACTTGGCCGGGTCGGATGACATAGGGCGCGACGATGCCATTCCAGCGCGCAAGGTCGCGCCAATCGATACCTGCCCGAAACGCAATCTCGTACAGGGTGTCACCTGATTGCACGCGATGCACCGCTCCCTGCGAATCGGCGCGTGCGCCGGTGACGCGATCGCCGACATCCGCTGCCGAAGGCCGTGGTGGTTCTTCACGCACGACCGTCGTGCGGGCGCAGGCCACTAGTAGCAGGGTCGCTGTCATGAGCGCAGCAAGACGCAGGCCGAACCCAATATTCCGTTCCTGATTTCGCATCACTGCACTCCCGACAGCAAAGGTACGAACACCACAGCGCCCAAATCGTCCTGTTCGATGGTGTCGCCTCCGCGACGAAGCCGAAGCAGGCGTTGCCCGCTGCCACCGCCGACCGGTGCCACGAGAGTGCCACCGGGTGCCAACTGCTCGAGCAAGGGCGCTTCGAGAACCGCGCCACCCGCAGTGACTATGATCGCGTCGAAGGGCGCATGTTCGGGCCAACCAAGACGTCCATCATCGTGGCGCGAGCGTACGTCGAGCCCAAGCTGGCGGAAACGCCGCCGTGCATCGCGCAACAGTTCATCGATACGCTCGACCGTAAACACCTGCAAGCCGAGTGTCGCCAGCAGCGCCGCCTGATAGCCGCTGCCGGTGCCGATCTCTAGGACGCGCTTTGGAATCGTGCTTGTTGGAATCGTGCTTGAGGGAAGCGGGCGTTCGATCAGCGCTTCGGTCATACGTGCGACTACCCAAGGCTGCGAAATGGTCTGGCCAAGGCCAATCGGCAGCGCAGTGTCCTCGTAGGCGCGGCTGGCCAAGGCCTCGTCGATGAATTGGTGGCGCGGCAATGCGCCTATGGCGCGCAGTACGCGCTCATCGGTGATGCCCTGCTCGCGCAAGCGTTGCACGAGGCGATCACGGGCGCGCTGGCCGGTCATGCCGAGCCCGCGTGATGCCGGCGGCAGAGTAAGGCGAACGGTCATGTTCGCCTCAAACCCTTGGCGAGCCCGTTGACCCAACCGGAGACGGTTTCCAAGGCTTGGTAGCGCGTGAGGTCGACGTGGATCGGCGTGATGGAGACAAAACCGCGTCGAAGTGCGTCGAAATCGGTACCCAGGCCGGCGTCTTGCTCCGGGCCTGCCGGTCCGATCCACCACACTTGGCGGCCACGCGGATCAACCTGCGGCACACAGGGTTCGGCGCGATGGCGATGGCCAAGCCGCGTCACTTCAAAGCCCGCGAGCGCAGCCCAAGCGCGATCGGGCACATTGACGTTGAGGATAGTGTCGGCCGGCAGCGGGTCGGCGAGCAGGCGCGCGACGAGTTCGACGGCGACGCGCGCGGCGGTATCGAAATGCTGGCCGATGTGATCGCGCGTCACCAAGGACATGGCGATCGCCGGCAAGCCGAGGAAACGGCCTTCCATCGCCGCGGCGACTGTGCCGGAATAGATCACGTCATCGCCGAGATTGGCCGCGTTGTTGATGCCGGAGACGACGATATCGGGTTGCTCATCGAGCAGGCCGGCAAGGGCGAGATGCACACAGTCGGTGGGCGTGCCAGCGACGCAATAGGTGCGCTCATCGACGCGCTTGGCGCGAATCGGCATGTCGAGGGTGAGCGAGTTGCTCGCGCCACTTCGGTCACGATCCGGAGCAACGACGGTAACGGCATGGCCGGCGGCGCGAAGCCCTTCGGCGAGGGCGTGGATGCCCGGCGCGTCGACGCCGTCATCGTTGCTAACCAGAACGCGCATGGAATCTCCGCTTGAACCCTTCGCCATGATAGCGAATGAAAGCTTCAACCGAGCGCAACGTCGCGCACACCGACACCATCGACACTGGCATCGCGATACCGACCACGCATGCCCTGCGCTAGCCTTGGGCCAATGAAAGTGCCCCGTCTCCCGCGCCGCCCGCCGCAAGCGCACCGTTTGCCGGCCGAGCCTGTTGGCAAAGTCGGCCCTGTTGTGCCAGCCGAACCCGACGATGCAGCGCTATTCCGCGAAGCGATCGGACCGGTGCGCATCATCGAAACCGAAGCGCCGGCGGTCGAAGCGCCGAAGCCGCGCCCGAACACGCGACGGCATGACCAGGACGAAGCCGAAGCCCTGCGCGAAACGATGCTCCAGCCACTCGACGCCCTGGCCTATGCGATGGGCGAGGTGCTGGAGTTCCGTCGCGACGAGCTGCCGCTGCGCTCGCTCAAGCGTCTGAAACGCGGCGAGTTCGCCGTGCAGGACGAACTCGACCTGCACCGCATGCGCATCGAAGATGCCGAAACCGCGCTGCGGGTGTTTCTCGGCGCAGCAAGGCGCAATCAGTTTCCCTGCGTACGCGTGATCCACGGTAAGGGCCTGCGCTCGGAGTTCGGGCCCGTGCTGAAGGCCTTGGTTGATCGCCTACTGCGGCATCGCGGCGATGTACTGGGCTTCTGCTCGGCACCTCCAGCGCAGGGAGGCACTGGTGCGACGCTGGTACTGCTGCGCGGGCGCTGAACTTATGCGTCCTCGCCGGTTTCGCCACAGATCTCGGCCAATACCGCCGTCGCATAACTGCCGGGTGGCAGGCGAAAACGCAATTCGAGCAGATCATCGCCTTTCCAGACAGCGCAGAAAACATCCGCCCGCACACGCAGCGCACGGCGTTCCTGTTCGAGTCCGGCCTGCTCAAGCCCGGCGCAAAGCGCAGGCTCTGCGGCGGCAATGACCGACTCGATGGCAAAGGCGGAAGCTGTGCTGCGCAGTGCGCCGCGACCCCACAGCGGGCCGGTCGGATGCAGGTCCAATGCATTCACACGCGCAGCGAGTTGGGGCGTCAATGGCTCGGGGCCGAACACGCTCTTGCGACCGTCAAGCATGAACACTTCACCCTCGATAGCCTGCGCCCACGTTCCATCGGCCACGCGAGCATCGAGCACGCGGTTGAACAGCTCGGAGCGCGCAGCCGAAAGCAGCATCGAGCGCGTCTCACGGCCCACCTTTGCACCCGCGAACATCCGCCGCGCCTGCCCGACGTTGTCGCCAAAGCGGCCGAAGCGCTGCACACCGAAGCGATTCGGCACGCCACGCGCGGCGATATCGGCAAGGCGCCCATCGATGGCGGCGCGCAACGCAGCGCTAGACATCGCAGCATCGCGTCCGCGCACATCACGCAGCATGATGGTGAACGCGTTCGCAGCGAGTCCACCGCGCGGCAGTTTGCGTGCATGCCAATCTTGCGAAAGCACGCGCAGGCTCTCACCTTCCAGCGCGGCGATATCCGGCGCCACGCGCTTCGGAAGATGCACGGTGAAGCGCTGGCGCGTGACAGCCTGTTTGTCTTTCAATCCCGTGTAGCCAATCGCTACCGGTGCGACATTCGCCCAGCGGCACAGGCGCTGTACGACATCGGTGGTCGTGTGCCCGCGTTTCTCGATCCAGAGTTGCAGGTGCTCGCCCTGCCCGCTGGTCGGCTCGGTAGCGATCTCCTCGACGAGAAAATCCTCGGGTACCGACTTGATACGCGCTGAAAACAGCAGCGGCCCCCACGCACGCGCGTCGACGCTCAGCGGCGGTGCGCTCATGGCTTCACCAGCAACACCACGACCATCGCGGCCAAGCCTTCCTCGCGGCCGGTGAAGCCGAGCTGTTCGGTCGTGGTCGCCTTCACCGATACGGCATCGACGCCGATGCCGAGGTCGGCGGCCAGTGTTTCGCGTATCGCTTGCGCGTGCGGCCCGATCTTTGGGCGTTCGCCGACCACGGTGGCATCGACGTTACCGACCCGCCAGCCGCGCTCGGCAGCCAGTGTGACGCAATGCACAAGGAAGCGCCGCGAGTCGGCACCCTTCCACTGCGGATCGGAGGGCGGGAAATGCCGACCGATGTCGCCCAGAGCCAGCGCACCAAGGATGGCGTCGCACAAGGCATGAACCAGCACATCGCCGTCGGAATGCGCAACGATGCCGAGGCTGTGCGGCAGGCGGACGCCACCCAGTACGACGTGGTCGCCGGGGCCGAAAGCGTGGACATCGAAGCCTTGGCCGATGCGGATGTTCGCCATTGTTTTACCTCAGGCGCGTCCGTCGCCCATGCGACGGAGGATGGATTCGGCGACGGTCAGGTCGGCCGGCGTGGTGATCTTCAGATTCTCTTCCGAACCCTCCACGAGCAGGGGCTTCAGTCCGAGGCGCTCCATCGCCATCGCTTCATCGGTGACAAGGACGCCGGCACGTTCGGCGGACTCCAGCGCCCGCACGAGGCTGTCACGGCGAAACGCCTGTGGCGTCAATGCACGCCACATGGCACCGCGCGGCACGGTAGCCTCGACACGACCATCGTCGCCACTGCGCTTCAGCGTGTCGCGCACAGGAGCCGCAAGCAACGCGCCGATCGGGTCAGACTTCAGCACCGCGAATAGTCGCGAAAGATCGAGCGCCTTGACGCAGGGCCGTGCGGCATCGTGTACCAACACCCAATCGTCGGCAGGGACGGAAGGCGGTAACGCACGCAGGCCGGCCAGCACCGAGTCGGCGCGCTCGACGCCACCCATGCCGGTGAGCACCGGCTTACCATTGAGTTCGCGCCAACCGGGCCAATACGGATCGTTCGGTGACAGCACGACTAGCACGCCGCTGACCGCCGGATGCGCCAGCAGCGCACACAGGGTGTGTTCGATCAGCGGGCGCCCGAGCAAATCGACGTACTGCTTGGGCATCCCGCCACCGAAACGCGCGCCGCTTCCGGCAGCCGGCACCACCACCCAGCTCATTCGCTCAGCTCATCGTCGATGACGCCGCCACTGGAAAGCGGCAAGCTCGGCGCAGCACCACCAGCACCCGCTTCGACCACGCGATAAAACGTTTCGCCGGGTTTGATCATGCCGAGCTCGGCGCGAGCGCGATCCTCGACGGCTGCCTCACCAGACCGCAGCTCGGTGACATCCGCGACGAGGGCTTGGTTGCGCTGCTCGAGCTTGGCATTTTCGACTTCCTGCGCGGCAATGCGCGCCTGCAACTCAGCGAGCTGGCTCCGTCCACCCTCGCCGCGCTCAAGCTGCCAAAGCAATGCGGCTGCAAGGATCGCGAGCACGACATGTGGCAGCCAGCGGCGGATCACGGGCGTTGCGGCTTGCGGCGGACGAGAGCGGCGTCCAAGTGGGTGTTCAGCGCTTCAGGCTGGTGAACGCATCGCGGCCGGCGTAACGCGCCGTAGCGCCCAAGGCTTCCTCGATGCGCAGCAGTTGGTTGTATTTAGCTACGCGATCCGAGCGACACAGCGAGCCGGTTTTGATCTGCGTTGCCGTCGTTGCCACTGCGATGTCGGCGATGGTGGTGTCTTCGGTCTCGCCCGAGCGGTGCGAGATGACTTGGGTGTAGCGCGCAGCCTCGGCGGTGGCAATCGCGGCGAAGGTCTCGGTAAGCGTTCCGATCTGATTGACCTTGATGAGGATGGAGTTCGCCACACCCTTCTCAATGCCCTCGCGGAGAATCTTTGGGTTCGTCACGAACAGGTCGTCGCCCACGAGTTGTACGCGAGCGCCGATGGCCTTCGTGAGTTGCATCCAACCCTCCCAATCGTGCTCGGACATGCCGTCCTCGATGCTGATGATCGGATACTGGCGCGACCAGCCGGCCAAAAACTCGACGAACTGCTCGGTCGAGAGACGCTTGCCTTCGCCGACCAAGTTGTATTTGCCGTTTTCGAAGAACTCCGAGCTGGCGACATCGAGACCGAGCAGCACGTCATCGCCGGCGCGATAGCCGGCCTTGCCAATGGCTTCGAGGATCACTTCGATGGCTTCCTCGTTCGACTTCAGGTCGGGTGCAAAGCCGCCCTCGTCACCGACCGCCGTGGACAGGCCGCGGCCCTTCAGCACGCTTTTGAGCGCGTGGAAGATTTCGGTGCCAGCGCGCAACGCTTCGGCGAAGCAGTCGAAGCCGACCGGCAACACCATGAACTCCTGCATGTCGACGTTGTTATCGGCATGCGCACCCCCGTTGATGATGTTCATCATTGGCACCGGCAGCACTGGCAAGCGATCACCGGCAAGGTGCTTCCACAGCGGCAGCCCGCGCGAGGCGGCCACCGCATACGCTGCGGCCATCGAGACGCCGAGCAGCGCGTTGGCACCCAGCGCAGCCTTGTTCTCGCTGCCGTCCAGCGCGATCAGTTTGCCGTCGAGGGCGGCCTGGTCGGCGGCGTCGAAGCCCTTCAGTGCAGCGGCAATCGTCGTGTTGACATTGCGTACGGCCTTGGTGACGCCTCGGCCGAGGTAGCGGCTCTTGTCACCGTCGCGCAGCTCGACGGCTTCCTTCGTGCCGGTTGAGGCGCCCGATGGAACCGCCGCACGCCCCGTGTGGCCACTGGCGAGGGTGACTTCGGCTTCGAGGGTCGGATTGCCACGAGAATCGAGGATCTCGCGGGCGTGGACGCGGGTGATGGCGGTGGTCATAGGAAGGAATAGGTCGAAAGGAAGGAGGAGAAAGTTCGGCTCGATACAGACATCAGGGCGTGTCGCCAGCGGAAGCGGTGCGCTGCGCTCGTTCACGCGCGAGGCTGACGCGCATCCAAGCCAGTCGCAGCCGCGCGACGACACAAACACCGCCGACGCCAAGCAGACCGAACGCGATCAGGCGCGTGCCACCTGCGGCGGCGAGGCCCATCGCAGCCATTGCGACGGCCGCCAAGGCGCAGACCAATGCCAGCAAGCCAAGCCGGCTGCGCAGGGTATCGATGCGTGCGATACGTACCGACAGCGCGTCGTCGGCGCTCACAGGAGGTCTCCGCGCGCCAGCTCACGCTTGGCGATGCGATCCAGCTCAACCAAGGTTTCCAACAAGGCTTTCATCCTGGCCAAGGGCCAGGCATTGGGGCCATCGGAGAGGGCTTTTTCCGGGTCGGGATGCGTCTCGGCAAACAGGCCCGCCACGCCCACGGCCACCGCCGCGCGCGACAGCACCGGCACGAACTCGCGTTGCCCGCCGGAGCGGCCATCGAGGCCACCGGGCTGCTGCACCGAATGCGTGGCGTCGAACACCACCGGGCAGCCGGTGTCGCGCATCACCGCGAGGCTGCGCATGTCGGAAACGAGATTGTTGTAGCCGAAGCTCGCCCCGCGCTCGCAGGCCATGATCTGCGTATTGCCGGTGGCCAGCGCCTTGGCGGTGACGTGCTTCATTTCCCAAGGCGAAAGGAACTGGCCCTTCTTGATGTTGACCGGCCGGCCGGCACGCGCAACTTTTTGGATGAAGTCGGTCTGGCGGCACAGGAAGGCCGGGGTCTGCAATACATCCACCACACTGGCCACTTCATCCATCGGCGTGTACTCATGCACATCGGTGAGTACCGGCACGCCGATCTGCCGCTTCACTTCTGAGAGCACCTTCAAACCGCCCTCAAGGCCGGGGCCGCGAAAGCTCGTGCCGGAGGTGCGATTCGCCTTGTCGAAGCTCGATTTGAAGATGAAAGGCATGCCGAGCGCCGAGGTAATTTCCTTCAGCCGACCGGCGACGTCGATCTGCAGCTCCATCGACTCGATGACGCAGGGGCCGGCGATCAGGAATAGGGGCTGGTCGAGACCCACTTTGAACCCGCAGAGATCCATCAGGAGGCTTCCTTCAGAAGTTGCGCGCCAGCCTTGTACTCACGGGCAGCGCGGATGAAACCGATAAACAAGGGATGGCCGTCGCGCGGCGTGGAATTGAACTCGGGATGCGCCTGGCAAGCCAGAAACCACGGATGCTTCGATGGCGGCAGTTCGATCATTTCGACAAGCAGGTCGTCCATCGATTGGGCGGCGATGATGAGGCCAGCGTCTTCGAGTCGCGTGCGGTAGCGGTTGTTGAACTCGTAGCGATGACGATGGCGCTCGCCGACCACGTCCTTGCCATAGAGACGATGCGCCAAGGTGCCGGGCTTGATGCGCTGCTCCTGCAAGCCCAGTCGCATGGTGCCACCGAGGTCAGAGCGCTCGTCGCGCTTCTCGACTTCTCCGCTGGCGGTGCGCCACTCGGTAATCAGGCCGATGACCGGATGTTCGGCCCGGCGGTCGTTCTCAGTGGTGTTGGCACCTTCAAGACCAGCAAGATGACGCGCCACATCCACGACGGCGGCTTGCATGCCGTAGCAGATGCCGAAGTACGGGATGCCGTTCTCGCGGGCGTGTCTTGCCGTGGCCACCTTGCCTTCGAAGCCGCGATCACCAAAGCCGCCGGGCACGAGGATGGCGTCGACACCGACCAGCGCGGCCGTGCCTTCGGCTTCAATCAACTCAGACTCCAGCCAGCGCAGTTTCACCTTGGTACGCTGGCGCAAGCCGCCGTGCCTCAGTGCCTCGGCCAGCGATTTGTAGGCGTCCTGATGGTCGACATATTTGCCGACGACCGCGACGGTCACTTCATCGACCGGATGCTCCATCGCATCGACCACGGCATTCCACTCGGCGAGATCGGCTGGACCCACCTTGGCTTCGAGACGCAGGCGCTCGACCACGATCTGGTCGAGGCCCTGCTGGTGCAGCCAACCGGGAATCTTGTAGATGTTGTCGAGATCGACCGCCGAGATGACGGCATTTTCCGGAACATTGGTGAACAGCGCGATCTTGCGCCGCTCGCCGTCCGGCAGTGCTTGCTCGGAGCGGCACAGCAACACGTCGGGCTGGATGCCGATCGAGCGCAACTCCTTCACCGAGTGCTGGGTGGGCTTGGTCTTCAGCTCGCCGGCTGCGGCGATGTAGGGCACCAAGGTGAGGTGCATGAAGATGGCTTTGTCGGGGCCGCGCTCGGTGCGGAGCTGGCGAATCGCCTCAAGAAAGGGCAGCGATTCGATGTCGCCCACCGTGCCACCGATTTCGACCAAGGCGACGTCGAAGCCTTCCGTCGCCGCGTCGATGCAGCGTTTGATCTCGTCGGTGATGTGCGGAATCACCTGCACCGTCGCGCCGAGGTAATCGCCGCGGCGCTCCTTGCGGATCACTTCCTCGTAGATGCGGCCGGTGGTGACCGAGTTCTTCCGCGTCAGGTGGGTGCGGATGAAGCGCTCGTAGTGGCCGAGGTCGAGGTCGGTCTCGGCGCCATCGTCGGTGACATAGACCTCGCCGTGCTGGAACGGGCTCATGGTGCCCGGATCGACATTGATGTACGGGTCCAGCTTCATCATCGTCACGCGCAGGCCGCGCGCTTCGAGGATGGCCGCGAGCGAAGCCGCTGCGATGCCCTTGCCAAGCGAGGACACCACGCCGCCGGTCACGAAGATCAGGGGAGTCATGAGTAGCTACCGCGTGAAAGCGGCATTCTACCGACTCAAGGGCAGGTGCGCGAACGCCGCCTTGACCCACTCTGCCCCGGCCCGCATCCTGCCGCCCTCGCTGGGCCGCGCCTTTCGCGCCCAACGCCGCCTCGCCGCACCGTTTCTCGGAACCCCAAGCATGAGCAGCACCCGCTACAACGCCGCCGACATCGAAGTGCTTTCCGGCCTCGATCCGGTCAAACGCCGCCCCGGCATGTACACCGACACCACGCGCCCGAACCATCTGGCGCAGGAAGTGATCGACAACGCCGTCGACGAGGCATTGGCCGGTCACGCCAAGTCGGTTGAGGTGATTCTGTACACCGACGGCAGTTGCGAGGTGAACGACGACGGCCGCGGCATGCCGGTCGATATTCACCCGGAAGAAAAGATTTCCGGCGTCGAATTGATCCTCACCCGCCTGCACGCAGGCGGCAAGTTCAACGGCAAGAACTACGCTTTCTCCGGCGGTCTGCACGGCGTCGGGGTATCGGTGGTGAACGCGCTCTCGACCAAGGTGATCGTGCAGATCCGCCGCGACGGCAGCGAGTACCGCATGGAGTTCCGTAACGGCGATCGCTTCTCGCCGCTCGAAACCATCGGCACCGTGGGCAAGCGCAACACCGGCACGCGCCTGCGCTTCTGGGCCGACGGCAAATACTTCGACACGCCAAAGTACAACCTGCGCCACCTGCGCCACCTGCTGCGCGCCAAGGCCGTGCTCTGCCCCGGCCTCAAGGTGACGCTGTTCGATGAGGCCAGCGGCGAGCGCCACGAGTGGTTCTTCGAGGACGGCTTACGCGCTTACCTGAAGGGCGAACTGGCCGCGCGAAGCAACGAGCCAGAGTGGCTACCGGCCGAGCTTTTCGTTGGCAAGCTGGCCAAAGACGGCGAGATCGCCGAGTGGGCCATCGCCTGGGTGCCCGAGGGAGAACTGCCGCAGGAGAGCTACGTCAATCTGATCCCGACCGCGCAGCACGGCACCCACGTCAACGGCCTGCGCTCGGGCATCACCGACGCGCTGCGTGAGTTTTGCGATTTCCGCAATCTGTTGCCGCGCGGCGTGAAGCTGGCACCGGAGGACGTTTGGGACCGCTCCAGCTTCATCTTGTCCCTGAAAATGGGCGATCCGCAGTTCAGCGGCCAGACCAAGGAGCGCCTGAGTTCGCGGCAGGCGGCAGCCTTCGTCGAAGGCGCGGCGCACGACGCCTTTTCGCTATGGCTGAACCAGCACATCGAGCAGGGCGAGGCCATCGCGCAGATGGCGATCGCCCGCGCACAGGCCCGGCTGAAGACCGAGAAGCAGGTCGTCCGCAAGAAGATCACCCAAGGGCCTGCACTACCCGGCAAGTTGGCCGACTGCATCCTGCAGGACCTCGGCCGCACCGAGTTGTTCCTCGTCGAAGGCGACTCCGCCGGCGGCAGTGCCAAGCAGGCGCGCGACAAAGATTTCCAAGCCATCCTGCCGCTGCGCGGGAAGATCCTGAATACTTGGGAAGTCGAGTCGGGCTCGGTGCTCAGCTCGCAGGAAGTCCACGATTTAGCCGTGGCGATCGGCTGCGATCCGGGCCACGACAACATCGACGGCCTGCGCTACGGAAAAGTGGTCATCCTTGCCGACGCCGACTCGGACGGCCTGCACATCGCGACCCTGCTCGCGGCGCTGTTCCTCAAGCATTTTCCGGCCTTGGTGCGTGCGGGCCATGTGTTTGTCGCCATGCCGCCGCTATTCCGCGTCGACGTGGGCAAGCAGGTGTTCTACGCGCTCGACGAAGAAGAAAAACGCCTGCTGCTGGAGAAAATCGAGCGCGAAAAAATGCGCGGACAGGTGAACGTGACGCGCTTCAAGGGCCTAGGCGAAATGAACCCCTCGCAGTTGCGCGAATCGACTATTCATCCCGACACGCGGCGCTTGGTGCAACTCACGGTCGAGAACGCCGGCGAGACTTGTGCGCTGATGGACATGCTGTTGAGCAAGAAGCGCGCAGGCGACCGCAAGAACTGGCTGGAGGCCAAGGGCGACCTCGCCTCGCTGGAAATCT
>BBPD01000022.1_pt1 | contig 31574 bp, 31 predicted proteins | sample 1344911 | NCBI WGS metagenome assembly BBPD01 (sample SAMD00019088, study PRJDB2971) | groundwater metagenome | biome: freshwater biome; feature: mineral spring; material: ground water | place: USA: CA, Sonoma | collected 2011-09 | depth surface m
ATCCCCCCACAACGAGTCAGCGTCAGCGCAGGTTGGTATTAGCATCTCAGAAATCGCAGGCCAACCGCAGCTGCGCGCGAGGAGGGTGACCTCGCCGGGCTGGCTTAGCATCTCAGAAATCGCAGGCCAACCGCAGCACGATGGGCCTCTACACCGACGCCAGCCGGAGGCTTAGCATCTCAGAAATCGCAGGCCAACCGCAGCTAGTAGCGGGACCAGGAGATGCCGTCTGTCGGCTTAGCATCTCAGAAATCGCAGGCCAACCGCAGCACGCCCTTCAGCCGGCCTTGATGATGCCAGGGCTTAGCATCTCAGAAATCGCAGGCCAACCGCAGCGTAGCTCCCCATGCCGCGAACCCGGCAGATAGCTTAGCATCTCAGAAATTGCAGGCCAACCGCAGCATTCAACAACCAGCTATGTTCATGACCCAGGGCTTAGCATCTCAGAAATCGCAGGCCAACCGCGGCTTCAAAGCGAACGGGTGTACGGGGACATGTTGCTGGCGGACGGGCGTCGATGGCTAATCTTGGCAGGACCCTAGCAGGTTAAATCAACCTGCCGCACATCCGTCCGAGCAAAGTCGGCCCCCTAGAACAACAGCTGCTCTCCAGTTGCCTTGGCCAGCGCGTAGGAAAAGCAGTCCCCGAAGTTAAGGCCTGCTGGGTGGCGACCCTTGCCGAAGCGCTGAAAGGCCTGGATGGCTATGGACGCATGCTCGTCGGTGACGGGCACGACATCCAGTTTCAGCGCGCTAATCAGGGCGAACAGATCTTCGAGCCCTGCCTCTCCCCTGCGGCTAACGGCGACGATCCCGGCCTCGACGCGGGTGGCGGCGCTGATGAGGCGATTGGGGGCCAACTTGATGGCGTCGCGGAACGCTGGCCCTTCCGGTTCACGATTGAGGATGGCCATGAGGGCCGACGTGTCGATGACCATTAGGAGGGCAGGCCGTGCTCGTCGTATCCGAGGATTTCGTCATCGGTGCGGTTATCCAAGACGGGAAGGCTGGCGAACCGCTCGATGATGGAATCGTTGCTGTCGTCCCAAGCTGGCTCGCCGCGCTTCAACTGCTCATCGCGGAGCCTAAGCTTCAGCGCGCCCCGAACCGCATCGGTCAAGGACTCGCCCGTCAGGGATGCGACCTCGCGGGCGAGGCTGTCGGTTTCCTTGTCCTTTAAGCTCAGTGCCATGATGATTCGGCCTATCTAGAAAATGCGGCAATGTATATACAGCTTATCGCCGCCTGTCGAGTGGTCGGCCGACTCGAAGACGAACGCGTGAAGCTGCAAACCACACCGCCGAGGCAGGGCGCCCCCCTTGCTCAGAAAGATCATCGGTTCCATTGCACAGCATAGCCATCGACAAGCTCGACCTTGCCGGGCAGGTACCGCAGCAGGCTGTCGACGCCCAGCGGCCAATAGACTTGATGACCACGGACGAACGCCGCTCATGCGGCGTCGCTCCATGGGAAGGGCTGGTCGGCTGGCCAGGTTACCGAGCCGGGCCTGACGGTGCCGAGCGCTGCGAACCTCGGTTCGAGCTGAGCCTCGGGTTCTGGGTCCTCGTCTGTTGGCGACATGGTGTTCCCTTCCTCTCCTTCGCTCTCGGCTTTGCGGCCATTCTGTTCTTCGGACCCGGCACCCACAGCATCCCCGCTGCCGCCTGCTGCGTGCCCGCTTCCAATGCCCCCGCCAGGAGTGCGTCCATCCTCTCGGCGGAATCTGCCGCCGGCCTGTCCGCAAGATGCATGTAGCGGTGCGTGCTGCGGATATCGGAATGCCCGAGCAGCTTCGCGATCGTCATTGTATTCTCCTCCCCCGATGCCGCATGGCTGGCGAAGGTGTGCCGCAGATCGTGCCGGCGGAGTTTTTCGACGCCCGCCAGCGGCAGCAGCTGGTTTTTCCAGAAGCCGTTGATCCGAACGAGGTGGCCGGGCTGGCGGCCGGGTTTGGGGAAGATGTAGGGGCTGTGGCGCGATCGCGGGATGCGTTCGAGCACAGCGGCGGCCGCGTCGTTCACCATGACGGTCCGCTGCCCAGTCTTGCTGGTGCGTAGATGGATCGTGTTGCCCATCACATCGTCCCAGCGCAGCCCCAGCACCTCGCCGGAGCGACATCCGGTCAGCAACAGCAGGCGCACCGCGTTGACCTGCAGCGGGTAGCATAGTTCCAGCGCATCGAGCGCGGCACCAAACCGGGGCAGCTCCTCTTCTGTCAAGTGTCGCCCAACCCTGCGCCTGCGGTTCAACTGGAAGCCGTAGCAGGGGTTGCCGAACGGCAACCGCTCGCCCCATTCCTCGGCCTTGTTGAACATGTGCCGCAGGATGGAAAGCGTCCGGTCAGCCGCGCCCGGAGAGGTCTGGCTCCAGGCCGCATAGTGCTGGTAGACGACGGTCGGGTCGATCTGATCCAGAAACAGCCGCTTGAAGGCTGGCAGCAGATAATGGTCGCGATAGATGCGGTTGGTGCGCGCGGTGCTTGGTTGCCAATTGGGCGACCAGCGCCGCCAATAATCGTCTGTGAACTCCTGAAATGTCGGCGCCTCATTGGCTTCACGGATTGGGGTGACCGGGTCGCCGCCGGTCTTGGCGTCGAGGATACGGATCATTGCGGCATCTTCGCCGCGGCCTTGCTAACGCGGTCCGCAGTGCCGAGCGTCATGCGCGTGACCTTGCCGTCAACCCTGGTCAAGATGGTCCAGGAACACCCTCCGGTCGCCCGACGGCGCAAGCCGAACCCCGGCAGGCGCGGATCCCAATCGACGCGCTCGCCCCCGAGCAACCGAATGATGTCGGCCTCATCGAGCGGCCCATCGATCAGGTGTGGCTCGGACATGTTTGCTTTGTTTTCCATCATGCCACCTCCTGCTGGGCCATGCCCGCAAGCCGGGCGATACGTCCGCCGACGCGGTTGGACGCTTCACGCACGCTCACTTCGGACAGATGCAGATAAATTTCCGTGCTCTCCAGCAGCGCATGCCCGAGCAGCCGGGACACGGTCGACAGCGAGACACCATTCATCACTGCGTGGCTGGCATAGGTGTGGCGCAGGTCATGCAGCCGCACGTCCGGGATGCCGGCAGCTTCGCGAATGGCCTGCCAGACGGGATAATCGAACCGCGGCTGCCGGCCGGTGCCCTCGGCGTCGAACACGAACCGGGCAGAGGTGCCGGGCGTGTCATCCAGTGGCCGCCGGCGATCCAATATGGCCCGGCCGTTGCTGCCGAGATAGCGCGTTGAGGGGCCGGTCTTGCTGTCGGGCAAATGCAGGAACTTGCCGTCTATATTCTGCCACCGCAGACTCTCAATCTCGCCTTTGCGGGCTCCGGTCAGAAGCAGCAGCCGGATGATGTCGCAGGCTGTGGGCACTTGCCTTTCGTATCGCGCCAGGGTGGCGCCGAGCTGTTCCACTTCCGTCAGCGAGAGGAACCGCAGGCGCTTCTTCGTCTTCAGCCGCGCCAGATTCTGGCACGGGTTCGACCGCAGGCGTCGGAGCCTCAGCTCTTCTGCCGTCTTCATCACCGCAGACAGCACCGGCAGCGCACGGTTGGCGGTGCCCGGCCGGTTGCTCATCCCGTCGCGCCAGGCGACCACGTGCGAGCGCGCGATGGAATCGAGCGGCAGATGGCCGAACGCCGGCAGGATCACCTTCTGCAGGGCGTCCATGTTGGTCTTCTGGGTGCGCGGCTTCCAGTTGTGCGCTCGGGTTTGCCAGAAGCGCGGGATGAATTCGGCGAGGGTCGGCTTTTCGGCATTCGCGGGAACTGCGAAGGGATTGACGACCTTGTGATTGACGTCGACCGTGGTCAGCAGCCTCTTGGCAAGCCGCTGCATCTTGCGCCGGTCGTCGGTACCAACGACCCCTAGCGTCTTGCGCCGGGTGCGCCCTCTTTCGCGGTACTGGATGATGTAGACCTGCCGCCCGGATTTCTGGGTTCGGACGCCGAACCCGGGGAGGTCGCGGTCCCATTCGAAGCTTTCGCGGCCGGCCGTCGTCTTTGTCGCCGGGTACATGTTGGCACCCCGACCCGCCGCTTTCGGGAAGGGTGCGCGCCTAAAAGTTTCTGTGTTTTGAGCCACTTTGGCCCCCTTTGCGGGGGAAGCGCCGGGGTTGCAGGAGGCGACTTCAGGCTGCTTCCAACATTCGTGGATGTCGGGAACAGACAAGCCCTTGAAAGCAAGAAAGAACTGGTCATCGCGGGTGACCGATTCGCTGTCAATTTGCATCATTTTCACTCCTTCAGCAGGTCATTATAACTGTTCAATAACAGCTGCTTGCAGAGCGTACGGTGTGCTTGGCACGCCTTGGGCCTGCAATGGCGGTTGCAGTGGATGCCGCGCCGGATGGGCTGGTGGAAATGCTGCTGCCAAAGCTGGTGGCGCTGCGGGAAGCGCTGGGCAGGGCGCCGGGGTAGTGCGGCCGCGGGCGAAGCCCGCAAGTCCGCTTCGGGTCGCAAAGGGAAAAGAAGAATGGGTCGGGCGAAGCCCGGTTCGTCGCACAGGCTCCCGGTTTGGCTTCGCCTGTGCCGGCACATGCCGGTCGGGCCTTCGGCGAGACCGGGATCAGGGCTGCGCACTGACTTTCGCCGCCAGCGGCCTGGTACCCCCGGCCGGACTCGAACCGGCAAGCCTTTCGGCATCCGATTTTGAGTCGGACGCGTCTACCAATTCCGCCACGGGGGCCGACGGCCGGGCTGTGCTAGCTTTGTGCGCCCGAAAAGAAAAGAGGCGGCCGTTTGCACAGCCGCCTCTAGGATCTGGCAATCGTTGCTTTCGCTCAATTCCGGAAGTTGAACCCGTTGAAGGCAAGACGGAGCCCAACCCGCGCCTGCCACAGCGACGGGGCGGTTTCCAGCTGCAGTTCCGGGCTGCGGAACGCCGAGAAGACATATTGGGCGCAGGGCTGGTTGGTGTTGGCAACCGCAGTCGCGCCCCCGGGCGCAGTCACGCAGTTCACGTCCACCACAGATGCCCGCAACGGGGTGCGCTCAAACGCGCCCCAGTTGCGGTTCAGCATGTTCAGCACATTCTCGAAGTCGGCGAACACTTCAACCTTCCCGCCGAAGACGAACGGGATTTCCTGGCGGACCGAAAAGTCCAGCTTGTTGAACCGCGGGCTGCGCCCGATGTTCTTTGGCGCCACCTGCCCCTGAAACCGGTTCAGGGCCGTGTTCTGCACCAGATCCCGCACCGCTTCGAAGGTTGCCTGATCGGCATAGCGCACGATCGGATCGGCGGTCGGCGACGACACGTCCGGCACATAGAGCAGCGGGCGATTCCGGTTGCCGACCACACCGAAGATCGGCGACCGGCCGAAGCCGTTTTCGAACATGGTGTAGCTGAAGGGCCGGCCGGACTGGCTGTTGAAGAACAGCTCGAACCGGGTGCTGTTGTCGCCGAACAGCTTTGCATCATAGCCGAACCGCAGGCGGATCGAATCATCAAGCTGAAAGAGCGACGTGCCAATGGCCGAATTGTTCGGGTCCCGATTGACTGTGCCATCATAGTTGGAAAAGGCGATGGATGCCGTGCCGGGGTTTTCGTCTGTCACGCGCTGCAACGTGTAGAATGCACCCATCGAGAAGCCCGACGGCCACGCCTTGTCGAACCCGCCGACAATGTTCCAGCTGTGGCCGCGATTGGTGTTCACCAGCACGATGTCCGAGTTCTGGTCTCCAAAGCGCAGCTGCCCCTGATACCGCGGGCGACCATCGGGCAGCGTTGCCTGCACCGTGTTCGGAACCACCCGAAGGTCGCGCCAGGTCAGCGCATCCTTGGTGCGGGACCAGGTGACATTCGCGGTCAGGTTCCAGTCATCCCCGAGCGGGCCCAGATCGGCCACATAATCGACCACGGCCGCCACCCGCCACTGCGACGGAATGTTGAAGCCCGGGTCGATTGCGTTGGTCGAGGATTCGGCAACCCCGGCCCGCTGCGAAAGCGCAATCAGGCCGGCCGGCACATCCTGGCCGCCTCGCACCCCGTTCAGCGTTGCAGCGCCAAGCGTGTTTTGCTCGGCCGCCGACAGGCCGGGAATGCCCGTGACCGTAAAGCCCGTCGCCGTGCGGCGGACCGTGATATCGGCCTGGCCAAAGCCCGTATTGGTATAGTTGTTCGAAATCCAGACGTTGGGATTGCCGCCAGCGAACAGGCCAGCCGAACCACGGACTTGCAGCCGCTCGTTTGCGCGCCAGTTCGCAGCAAACCGGGGCTGCAGAATGCCGCGCCCGTTCAGCGAGAAGCTGTTGGTGAATCCGTGGCGTGCGATAAAGAAGGGGTTTGCCTCCGGACGGTCCGGCGTTTCGTACAGATCGTAACGCGCCCCATAGGTAAGCGTCAGGTCTTCCGACACCTCCCAAGTGTCCTGAACGCCGAACACATAGACATTGTTCTGGAATTCGGCGGTGATGGATTCGACCGTTCCGCGGATCGGCGGGCCGAAGCGCAGCGAACCTGCACGCTGGGCCTCGAGATCGGCAACCGAATCGAAGAAGAACTCGCCGGCCACGCGGTTGCCGAACAGGTTGGTAATATCCTGTCCGCGACGCTCGGCGATGATCTTCACATCATGCCCGTTCCCCCTGATCCGGGCCTGCAGCTCGATCCCCAGCGTCTTCACGAACAGTTCGTTGGCCTGGCGCGGGCCATCCGGCCCAAAGCGGATGCGCGACTGGCCGGTCGGGCAAACATCAAGAGCGCCAACCGAAATATCATCCATGCAGACCGTGAACTGCCCGAATTCGCGCGGGGCGAACGGCACCTGCAGCCGCTTGTAATCATGATAGCTGACCCGGGCCTGGGTGGAGAATCTGTCAGTCCACTCGCTGTTCAGCTGGAACACGCCGAAATGGTTAACCGCACCCAGGTCATGAAGGTTGGATTGCAGTGCTAGGGTCGGCGTGTTGAGCCCGATATCGTTGTTGCCCTGGCCGGCAAGCAGATTTCCCGAGTTGTAGATATATGTGAAGGCAGCCCGGTGGCCGTCTGCGATGTTCCAGTCGATCTTGGCGACCAGCTTGTCGTCGCGTTCGGTCGCGTTGGCGGGCACGTCTCCGGGATCGAGGCCATAGATGGTTTCCGACGCCCGCTTCACCCGGTCCACCTGCGCGCGCGTCAGCCGGGGGACGGCGTTTGCAAAGCCTTCGCCCGCGATGCCGACATCGGCAGGGCGCGAATCGCGCAGACCTTCGAAAGTGACCGCGAAGAACAGCTTGTCCTTGATCAGCGGGCCGGTGATCTGGCCGCCGAAGATCTGGGACTGGAAGTTGCGATCGATCCGGCCACCGGGATTGCCCGGCGTGTCGCGCGACCTGGTGCCGCCCAGCTCGTCGCTGGCAAAGGTGAAGAAGCCGTTCACATCGAAGCTGTTGCCACCCGATTTCAGAACGGTGTTGATTGCACCACCCTGGAAACCACCCTGCTGGATATCGACCGGCGCCACCTCGACCGAGAATTCGCCGATCGCATCCAGCGGAACAGACCCGCGGGCCGATGCAAGGCCGCCGGCCTCCAGGCCGAACGGGTCGCCAAAGGCAACCCCGTCGACCGTGATGCGGTTGAAGCGGTTGTTCTGGCCGGCGATCGACAGGGCGCCGTTCACCGGGTTCAGGTTCACAAGCGGATCGCGCGCGGCCAGGTTCCGGATGTCGCGGTTGACGTTGGCGATGTTGGAAATCTCACGGGCGCTCAGAACAGTCGCCGGACCCGAAGCAATGCTGATCGAAGACGCTCGGCGCACCGCGTTCACCTCGATCGTTGCGCCTTCGCTGACCAGAACCGCGGCCAGGCGCTGCGGAAGGCCGGCCTGAAGCTGCGCAATGGTGGAGTTGGCAGAGCTGAACCCAGGGGCCGCAAACGCCACATCGAACGGCCCGCCGATGCGCAGGTTGGGGGCCGAAAAGCTGCCGGATGAATCGGTGGTCTGAACCGAGCGCGTGCCCGATGGCACATGGGTGACCGTGACGGTTGCACCCGGGATCGGGTTCCCGTTTTCGTCCTGAACGTCGCCGCGGATCGTCGCGGTGACTTCCTGCGCATAGGCGGTGGTTGCAGAAAGGGCCAGAATCGAGGCCGAAGCACCCAGGCGCAAGCCTGCCCAGACCAGTGTCGAGAACCGAATTTCCATTGCGCAAAACCCCTTTTGCCGGTGCTGGCCCGGGCCGAGACCGAAGAACCGACAGATTGTGTCAACAAGCCCGAACGAATCCCCGGCATGCGAAAACGGCCGTCCGGGCGGGGTCGCCAATGGCCATTATTTATGGCGGTTCCGTTACGTCGCGGCGGCAGAGTGATTAAGCCTGCTCGCAGACGGACGGGTATGTTGAGCGCTGTTGCGGCGCAGCAACAGTCCGGGCCTCTTGCCCCCCATCGCCCGCCATTCTGGCAGCAAATCCATGCGCCGCACTCATCCCGGGCAGCCACGGTCCGCAAGCGCGACCGCGCGCCGCCGCCAATGCGGCGCCCAGTCCGGAAAGGCCTCGCCCGTGAGGGCAGAAAACTGGTGGGCGGTGAGGGTTTCGAACCCCCGACCCTCTCGGTGTAAACGAGATGCTCTACCGCTGAGCTAACCGCCCGCCTGGCCTTGCGCCCATTTGCCTGTGCGCAAAGCCCTGCTACGCCAAAGTCGCCCGGAATTCAAAAGGGCAGGATCAGCCCGAGGGGACCAGATGCCGCTGAACACCGATCGTCTTGCCCGGATCGAGGGCTTCCTGCAGTCCACCTACATTGACACCGGGCGGCTTCCCGGCACGATGCTCAAGGTGTTGCACAAGGGCGAAACGGTTTTCGAAAGCCTGCTTGGTCACGCCGATCTGGCCCAGAAGCGGCCGCTCGCCGACGACAGCATCTTCCGCATCTATTCCATGACCAAGCCTATCGCATCCGTCGCGCTGATGATGCTGGTGGAGGAGGGAAAGCTGCAGATCGACGACCCGGTCCACCGCTACATCCCGGCCTGGAAGGACCTTGGAGTCTTTGAGGGCGGCACGCTGAAGACCGGCTGGCGCACCAGGCCGCCCGCCCGTCCGATGCAGGTGATCGATCTGCTGCGCCACACCGCGGGCCTCACCTACGGCTTCCAGCTCAACACGAATGTCGACGCAGCCTACCGCCGGCTCGGCATCGGCGAAATCGAAAAGGGCGACATGACGCTCGAGCGGATGATCGAGCTGCTCGGCACCCTGCCGCTCGAATTTTCGCCCGGCGAGGCCTGGAACTATTCGGTTGCGACCGATGTCGTCGGCTGGCTGGTGCAGGTGATTTCGGGACTGCTGTTCGAGGATTTCCTGGCCCAGCGGATCTTCCGTCCACTGGGGATGGTCGACACCGGCTTCCATGTCCGCAAGGGGCAGGGCCACCGCCTCGCCACCTGCTACCAGCCGGCCCCAAACGGCGGCCTCGTCGTGCAGGACCATGCCGAGACGTCCAGCTTCCTCATGCCGCCCAGCTTCATCTCCGGCGGCGGCGGGCTGGTCTCCACCGCAGCCGATTATCTGAAGTTCGCGGAAAGCCTTCGCACCGGGCGGCCGCGCCTCGTCGGCCGCAAGACGCTGGAGCTGATGACAGCGAACCACCTGCCAGGCAGCAAGGATCTGCCCCAGCTGTCGCGCTCGGCCTTCTCAGAGGCCTCCTATGATGGCGTCGGGTTCGGCCTGGGGTTCGCAACCACGACAGCCGCGCACAAGACAATGGTCGCAAGTTCGAACGGCGACTATTTCTGGGGCGGCGCAGCCTCGACCTTCTTCTGGGTCGATCCCACCGAAGATCTGACCGTGCTGCTCCTCACCCAGCTCATCCCTTCCTCTACCTGGCCGATCCGGCGCCAGCTTCGGACGATGATCTACGCGGCAGTGGAGTAGCGCATTTTTCGCGGCCGCTGGCCGAGGGCGGTTCCGGCGCGCCTGTCTCTATCTTGGAAAGGTCTGCCGCCACGCCGTCACGGCAACGCTGGCAAACAGGCCCGCCCGCGCATAGGGATCGTCGGCTGCAAACGATACGGCGGCCTTCCGGTCGGGGAATTCCATCAGGATCATCGATCCGATCGGCGAGCCCTCGTCATCCAGAAGGGGCCCTGCCACGACCACCTGGTCGAGCGCCGTTTCCAGATAGGCCAGATGCTCGAGGCGCGTGGCTGCGCGCAACTGCTGCTGGAACGGCTTGTCGATGCAGTGGATGGCGAACACAGGCACAAACATGTTAATGGCACGCGTCGCACGCTTGGTCTACCCGCCTTGCGCCCCCCTTTTGGGGACTTCGCGGCGGCGGTAGCTGCCGCTGCGCACCCGCACGCGCTTGACTGGAAACCGCCCCCCGGCTATGTTGCGCGCTCGTTTTCCGGCCGGCCCTTCACGGCACGGCCCGACAACCCTTATCGGAATCAAGGATCTTCAGCTATGTCGCGCGTTTGCGAGCTCACGGGCAAGGGTCGGCAGGTCGGCCACAATGTCAGCCACGCCAACAACAAGACGAAGCGCACCTATCTGCCCAACCTGCAGAATGTCACGCTGATGTCCGATGCGCTGGGTCGCTCGATCCGCCTGCGCGTCTCCACGCACGGCCTCCGCTCGGTCGAACATGTCGGCGGCCTCGACAACTGGCTGCTGAAGACCAGCAGCGACGATCTCAGCCTGCGCGCCCGGCGCCTGAAGCGCGACGTCGCCAAGAAGGTGGGCGAAGCGGTCGCTGCCTGACGGCGATCCGGCGACCTGCCTTAAGGCTTCTCCGGCAACAACTCGAACTTCAGCAGCAGCGTGCGCTGCAGCGCATTGAAATTGTCGTCCGATGCCAGATATACGAAGCGGCGCTCGCCCTCCCTGCGGACGGCGAGCGCTTCCATGTTGTCCACCAGCAGCGGTGCCTCGAACCGCGCAATTTCGCGCGGGGCCAATGCCCCGGTTTCGGTCGCCCCGATCTCCGCCTCGCCAAGCACTGCCGACACGCCCTCCAATGGCGTGAACCGCCTGTGCAGCACAAGCATCCTCGTCCCATCGGCGTCGAGCGCGTCCATCGCGGTTGGCTGAAAACCCTCCGGCGCCAACCAGCTGAAGCGAGACATGGCGCCATCCGGGATACCGGCAAGCCCCAGCCGCCCGCCGTCTTGGCCCGGCACTGCCTCTAGCGCGATCCGCAGCGATGCCCCGACGCTTCCAACGGCCTCCATCCCGCCATTCTCCGGCCATTGGCCGGACTCTGGGGGCACCCAGCGCCTGTCGGGCGCAACACCCAGCGACTCCGGCCGGCAGGCCGACACGTCCGCGAACCGCTCGCCCCGATGGTCCTGCTCGTAAAACACCCAGGTGCTGCCGTCGCCCATCCGCGCCAGGCTTTCGGCATCCGCTGCCCGCTTGCTCAGCGGTGCTTTGCCGTCGGGCGCAAGGATCGGCGCGATCCAGGCCTTCGCAATGCCCTCCAGCCGGCCGTCGCGCTCCGCGGGCTCCAGCACGAACCAGGCCCCCGAATCCGAAACCGCAAGCAGCCGCCCGCAGGCCGGTTCCCACAGCAGGGCCGAAATCCCGCCAAAGCGCGTGTCCCTCGCCGCAAGCTGCAGGGCACCCAGGAACTTCAGCCGCCCGACCCGATCGAGCGCCGGGTCCGCCCGGCTCAGCGCGAGCGGCCAACTCTCTACCGGCAGCGGACTGACCGGCCCGGACCCAAGCGCCGGCCCTGCAAAATACAGCGCCATCGCAGCACCTGCCGCCACTGCACCCGCCGACGAAAGGGCTGCCAGCATCCGTCTCATCGCTGTCCACATCCCTTTCGCACTTCGCTTTCGCGTCCATGAACATCGGCTTCAGCTTTGCGCAAGTGCCCCGGGCGGAAACTCGGCCCAGTATCACCGAAGGAACCGATGCGATGAAGATGCGATATGCACTGGCAGCCGCAACGCTGATGGCCTTCAGCGCCGCAGCCCCCGCGCTTGCCGGCGACGACGGCTGGCGCAACGACAACCGCCGCTGGAGCGACGACCGCCGCTGGGACGACCGCCGCTGGGACGACCGCCGCTGGGACAACCGCCGCTGGGACAACCGCAGTGACCGCCGCGCTGAAGCCCGCGCTTTTCGGCAAGGATATCGCGAAGGCCGCCGCGCCGACAACCGCCGCGACCGCTGGCAGGGGCAGAACTGGCAGCAGTCGAACAACGGTTGGGCGAACAACGGTTGGTCGAACAACGGATGGGCGGACAACGGATGGGCGGACAACAGCGCTGCCCCCTACTGGCGGGGCGCAGACGGCCGCATCCAGTGCCGCCGCAGCGATGGCACAACAGGCCTGATCGTGGGGGCGGTTGCCGGCGGAACGCTGGGCAACGTGATCGCGCGGGAAGGCGACAAGCGGCTGGGCAGCGTGATCGGCGGAACGTTGGGCGCGGTCCTCGGCAACGAACTCGCGCAAGGCAATGCCCGCTGCCGCTGATGCGCAGCTAGCCCTTGCGCCAGCGCGCGATGAAGAATCCGTCCGCCCCTCCGGTCGTTCCCCACTGGTCCGGCAGGGTGCGGACGGTGCCCCCGGCCGCCGGCAACAGGCCATCGGGCAGCTCGTCGGCCCCGACAGGGTCGGGATCTATCCCCTCGGGAACAGACGCCCCTTCCCCTTCCGCGGGCTCGAGCGAACAGACCGCATAAACCAGCTGTCCGCCCGGTTTCAGCCAGCCGGCGGCCCGCGACAGCAACGCTCCCTGCAAGGCGGTCAACGCCCCCAGCTCCAGCGAGGCCTTGGCATACAGCAGGTCGGGATGGCGCCGGAAGGTGCCGGTCGCCGAACAAGGCGCATCCAGCAGGATTGCATCCAACGGCGCCTCGGGCTGCCACTGGCGGGCATCCGCCTCCACCACCGACGCCGACAGGCCGGTCCGCGCCAGATTTGCCCGCAGACGCTTCAACCGGGGCCCGCTGATGTCGAGCGCGGTCACCCTTGCGCCGGCAGCCGCCAGCTGCATCGTCTTGCCGCCCGGCGCCGCGCACAGATCCAGCACATGGCGGCCCCTTGCCTCGCCCAGCAGCCGCGCGGGCAGGCTCGCGGCGATGTCCTGCACCCACCAGGCGCCCTCGTCGAAGCCCGGCAGCGCCTCCACCGCCTGCGAGCCGGGCAGCCGCACATGGCCGGCCATCAGCGAAGTGCCGCCCAGCCGCTCCGCCCACTCCGCTGTCCCGCCAGGATCCTTCAGGCACAGGTCGGTCGGCGGGATCTCCGCCAGCCGCGCGGCCGCAGCCAAAACCTGCTCCCCGCCCCAGCTCGCTGCCCAGCGCGCGGGCCAGGGCTCGGGCAATTCGGGCAGCGGCAGTTGGGCCTGCTTGCGGAACAGGGTCGAAAGCACCCCGTGCACAAGCCGCCGGGGCCCGCCTTCCAGCATCGGGAGCGCAGTCGCGATCGCGGCATGGGGCGGCGTGTCCAACAGCAGCCGCCCGACCAGCGCAACCCGCAGCACGTTGCGCGCCCGCGCGTCGGGCGGCAGCGGCTGGCGGCAGGCGCTGTCGATGATCCGGTCAAGGCCCGGCAGGTATCGCAGCACGCCCCCCGCAAGGGCCCTTGCAAGGCCCCGGTCGCTGGGCAAAAGCCCCGCGAGCGCGCCATCCAGCTGCATGTCGAGCGGTCGGCCGAGCGCGGTGACCCCGTGCACCAGCCGCACGGCCGCCTGCCGGGCGCCAAGCCCGGCAACTTCGGAGTCACGCGGCCGCGTTTCAGCCCCGGGGATTGCGGCGTCTCGGCTGCCCAAGCCCCAGTGCGCTCGGGCGCTGATCGGCTCCGCTGTCCCGCGTTGGCCACGGATCGGCCGTTGCTGAGCCGGGCTCGTGCAGGCTTCTGCCCGCGATTGCCTCCAGCGCCGCAATCCGGTTCTCGGCCGCCGGGTGGGTGCTGAACAGGCTGTCGCGCACCCCGCCCAGCCCGGGGTTGACGATATAGAGCGATGCTGCCGCCGGATTGGCCTCGGCAACCGGATTGGGGATCTGCCGCGCTGCACCCTGCAGCTTGGCAAGCGCGGTCGCCAGCTTCAGCGGCTGGCCACTGATTTCGGAAGCCATAGCGTCGGCACCATATTCGCGCGTCCGGCTGATAGCCATCTGCACCAGGCTTGCCGCGAGTGGGGCGACGATCATCGCAACCAGCGCGACCAGCGCGTTCGATTGCCCGTTTTCCCGATTCCCGCCGAAGAAAAAGGCGAAATTGCCCAGCATGGAAATCGCGCCGGCCAGGGTCGCCGTCACGGTCATCACCAGCGTGTCGCGGTTCTTCACATGGGCAAGCTCATGCGCCATCACGGCTGCGATCTCGTCGCGGTCCAGCATCCGCATCAGCCCCGTGGTCGCAGCGACCGCCGCATTCTCAGGGTTGCGGCCGGTCGCGAATGCGTTGGGCTGGTCCTGCTGCACGATGTAGACCTTCGGCATCGGCAGCCCCGCACGCTCAGCCAGCGGCTCGACGATGGCATGCAGTGGATGGCCCGGTCCCACCTCCTGCGCGCGGTGCATCTTCAGCACCATCTTGTCGCTGTTCCAATAGGCAAAGATGTTCATGGCCGCGGCCATCGCAAACGCGATGGTCGCGCCCGATCGCCCGCCGATCAGGAAGCCTACGCCCATGAACAGGGCCACCATGGCGGCCATCAGCATGAAGGTGCGTGTCTGGTTCATGGCGCAGAAGATGGCGAAGCCGGCGCAAAAATCAATTCCCCCTTCCCCCAAGAAACAACCCGATCCGCTTCATGTGGGTTTCGGGGAACAGCCGGACCATCCAGTCGATGAAGCGGGCGTCCGGCCCCACCAGCACCCGGTGCTGCCGCCTTTCCATGCCCCTGATGATGATCTCGGCTGCCTGGTCGGGCGTCGTGCGCACCGCCTTCTCGAACTCGGCCGCGCTGTCGAGGTCGGTCGACGTGCCCGGCAGATGGGCGATCACCTTGCTGTTGCGGGCAACGTTCGTGCCCACTGCGCCTGGGTGCACGCGGATCACGCAGACAGCAGGGTCCGTCACGGCAAGCTCGATGTGCAAGGCCTCCGTCAGGCCCCTGACAGCGAATTTAGAGGCATTGTAGGCGCTCTGGGTCGGGTAGCCCATCATGCCGAACACGCTGGAAATGTTCACGATCCAGCCGCTCCCCAACGCCGCGGCGCGCGCCTTCACATGGGGCAGTGCAAGCCTGCAGCCTTCCACGACCGCGTCGAAATTCACTGCCATCACCCGGTCGAAGTCGGCCTTCGGGCAGTCGGCGAAGGGGGCGACGACCGACAGGCCGGCGTTGTTGATGATTCCGTCCAGCCCGCCGAATCCGGCATGCGCGCATTCTCCCCCTCTTGTCCGGTTGCGCCATGTGCTAGGGGCGCGCGCATGTCCAAAAACGCGAATCCCGAAAAGCAAAAGGCAAATGCGCTTCCGCCAAAGCCGCCTGCGCCCAAGCCGCCTGCAAAGCCCCAGCCCGAAACCGGCGGCCGCGACGGCCCCGAACCCACCCGCTACGGCGATTGGGAAGTGAAGGGAATCTGTTCCGATTTCTAGGCGGAGACGGCCACGTCCCGAAGGCGGTTGCGCACCAGCCGGGAAAGGCTGCAGACCTGTCGCAGCGGCCGGCCGGCGGGCCGCTTTGCAGGCTTTGCCCGGCAACGCGGTCCTGTTCGACGGCTGATACCAGGTCTCGATCCGGACGACCCATCGCGTTCGGCCTGTCGGCCGGCGCGCGGTTCTGCTTGCCGCTGCGCGGATAGCTGATGGTCAGCGGGATGCGGTGTAACCCAGCATCGCTCGCGCCCGCCCCAGCCGCTCCAGCGCGGCGTCGATGGTGGCGGGCGCCTTGGCATGGCAGAAGCGCACCACGTTGGTCGGCACGCCCTCCCCTTCGAAAAAGGCGCTCACCGGGATGCCCGCCACCCCGTGCGAATCCACGATTGCCGTGCAGAACGCCACATCGCCCATCGAAATCCCCGAAGCCGTCAGGTCGACGCTCAGGAACCAGGTCGCCTCGGATGGCAGCACGGCATAGCCGGCCGCTGCCAGCCCATCGGCCAGCCGCTCCCGGCTTCCAGCCACCTCGCCCCGCATGACCGCAAGCCAGGCCCGTTCGGTTTCCAGGCCCCGGGCCACCGCCTGCTGCAAGGCCGGCGCGGTCGTGAAGGTCAGGAACTGGTGCGTCGCGGCAATCCGGCCGGCCAGTTCGGGCGCGGCACAGGCCCAGCCCACCTTCCAGCCCGTCACCTGAAAGATCTTGCCCGCCGATCCGATCTTCACCACCCGCCCGGCCAGCAGCGGGTCGGCAGCCAGGCTCACATGCGCCCGCCCCTCGGCGCGCACCTCCTCCCACACCTCGTCCGCAATGATCAGCAGGTCATGCGCCAGCGCAACGTCGCGGATCGCGGCACGCTCCTGTGGGTCCAGCATCCGCCCCGTCGGATTCACCGGATCGTTCACCAGGATTGCCTGCGTGGCTGGCGTCACCGCCGCCTCCAGCAGCGCCCGGTCGATTCGCCAGCCGGGCGGCCGCAGCCGCACGAACTGCGCAACACCGCCTGCACGCCGCACAAGCGGTGCATAGGCGTCATAGGCAGGCTCGATCACGATCACCCCGTCGCCAGGCGCAACCAGTGCCAGGATCGACGCCGCGAGGGCCTCGGTCGCCCCGCTCGTCACCACGATCTCTGTCGACGCCTCGAAGCAGAGCCTTTGTGTCGCCGCATAATGCGCCGAAACCGCCGCGCGCAGCGCATCCGTGCCCCGCATCCGCGGATAATGGTGCGGGCCCTCCACGATCGCACGCGCGGCGGCTGCCCGCACGCTGTCGGGCCCCGCGCCGTCTGGGAAGCCCTGCCCCAGGTTGATCGCGCCAGTCGCCGCCGCGCGCGCCGACATGAACTCGAAGATGGTCGTCTTTGCCGGGATCGGCCCAGCCCGCATCGCTGCCCCGCCAGCCTGTGCCTGGCTCACGGCGTCCTCAACACCGCAAACGGGTTCGCGGACAATTTGGCGGCATCGGCCAGCGCCTCCGCCTCCTCCTCGCTCATCAGCATCTGCCGGGCGCGCGCCAGCACCTCGGGCGCGGCCCTCGGATAGGGGTCGAGCGCCACGGCAAGCGCCTGCGCCAGCGCCTCGCCCAGGTCGATCGCATCGCCCTCCACCGGCATCACATCCAGTGCGTCCGGTTCCAGCTCGATCTCCTCGCCGTCGGATTGCAGCGGCTCGAAGCGAAGTTCCAGCACTTCGTCCACATGCGCCGGCACCGGCTCGCCCGATACAACACAAGACTGCACGACATCCGCCACCAGGCGGCCGGTCGCCACGGCGCCCGCCGCTGTGCGAACCACGGCAAGGTTTCCTTCCAGCCGGTCGATCGCCGCCAGGTCGAAGCGCGCCGCAAGGGCTGCCAGCACATCGTCAGGCGCCACAAGCGGATAATCCTGCGCACGCGGCGACAGCCGTGCCAGCTGCACCACCACCCGCCACTCGCCGCCGCTCACCGGATCTCGCCCTTCAGCAGCGCCTCGGCCGGGGCCGCCGCAATCCGCGCCTTCAGCAGCAGCACAGCCTCGGCCAGATCTTCTGCTGCCCCTTGCGGCGGATCCCCGCGATACACATTGCGCGCCAGCGCCCCGGCCAGCTCACCTGCAGGCGCGCCGTCGGCCAGCGCAGTGCGATAGGCCCCCAGCCGCCCGCCGAGCGCCGTCATCACCTTCCCCATATGCTTGCCGATCACCATGTCACCGATCCCGATGTCGCGCAGACTGCCGTCCATGTCGGCCACAAAGCGCTCGGTCAGCAGCGCATTCTCGGCGCGCAAATCCAGCTCCTCCAGCCGCAGAAGCACCAGGCAGCTCATCAGCGCCACCATGTCGAACCGCCCGTCTACCGTGTCGGCAACCGCGTGGCGGGTGTAGAAGCGCGGCTCCCGCGCGGTCCGGGTGATCCAGGTCCACAGGTCCATCAGCGGCGGAGGGGGCGGGCTCAACAAGCGGGACAGAAACGACATCGGCGGCATCCTGACAAAGGCGGCATCCCGGCAAAGGCGGCATCCTGACGACGGGCGGCACCCTGACGACGGGCGGCACCCTGGGCCGGCGGCCGGCAAGCCCAGCGCTGCGACGAGCCGACGCGCCTTGCTTGCATGGCTGCGCCCAAAGGCGCATATGGCGCGCTGGCCTGCCGCCCGCAAGCGCGGCGGCTTGTCCGACAGGCGTTCTGCCGAGGCAGGCGCCCGACCAGACCGATCCGGAGTGCCCATGCCCAACCGCCGCTTCCTGTTCCTGATGCTCGCCACCGCAGCGCTGGGCACCACCGGCTGCGCCGATCGGCAGATCCAGAACAACCAGGGCTATATCGCCGACGAAGAACTGGCAAACAGTGTCCAGCCCGGCGTCGACAACAAGGAATCCGTCGAAAAGGCGCTTGGCCGTCCCACGCTCGCCAGCGAGTGGGACCAGAATGTCTGGTACTATATCTCGCGAAACACCCGGCAGCTCGCCTTCGCCCGCCCGGTGCCGGCAACGCAGCGCATCCTGATCATCCGTTTCGCGCCCGACGGCACGGTCTCTGCAGTCGAACGCCGTGGGCTGGAACAGGTGGCCGACCTCTCGCCCAATCCCGACAAGACCCCGACGCTCGGACGGGAAAGCACGCTGCTGGAGGATTTGTTCGGGAATATCGGCGCTGTCGGGGCTGCGCCCGGAGCAGGCGGTGGCGGTCTTCCGCAATAGCCCGGGCGCAGCCGGCACCCGCGCCCGGGAATACGACTGCTGCGCAATCCTCCCGGAGGCTTCAGCCGCGCCCTCCTTCAGCCGCACCCTCCTTCAGCCATGCCCTCCTTCAGCCATGCCCAAGCGCAGCCAGAAGCAAGAGCGCCACGATATTCGTGATCTTGATCATCGGGTTCACTGCAGGCCCGGCCGTGTCCTTGTACGGATCACCCACCGTATCCCCGGTCACCGCCGCCTTGTGCGCCTCGGATCCCTTTCCGCCGTGGTTGCCGTCCTCGATATACTTCTTGGCATTGTCCCACGCGCCGCCGCCGCTCGTCATCGAGATGGCGACGAAGATGCCGCTCACGATCACGCCCATCAGCAGCGCGCCAAGGGCGGCAAAGCCATTGGCCTGCCCCGCGATTGCCGTGATCCCGAAATACACCACCACCGGCGCCAGCACCGGCAGCAGCGAGGGCACGATCATCTCCTTGATCGCGGCTTCCGTCACCAGGCCGACCGTGCGCGCATAGTCGGGTTTGGACGTGCCCTCCATGATGCCCGGGTTGGTGCGGAACTGGTGGCGAACCTCCTCCACCACCGCACCCGCTGCACGGCCGACCGCCGTCATCCCCATCGCACCGAAGATGTAGGGCAACAGCGCACCCAGCAGCAGGCCGACGATGACATAGGGGTTGGACAGCGAGAAATCGACCGTCAGTTCGCCGAAGAACTTGTCGAGATCGGCCGTGTAGGCGTTGAACAGCACCAGCGCGGCAAGCCCGGCCGAGCCTATCGCATAGCCCTTGGTGACAGCCTTGGTGGTGTTGCCCACCGCGTCCAGCGCGTCGGTGCGCTCCCGCACCTCGCCGTCCAGCCCCGCCATTTCGGCAATGCCGCCGGCATTGTCCGTCACCGGGCCATAAGCGTCCAGCGCAACCACCATGCCGGCCTGTGCCAGCATCGCGGTCGCAGCAAAGCCGATCCCGATCACACCCGCAAACTGATAGGCGATGATCGTCCCGGCGCAGATCACCAGCGTCGGAAGCGCGGTCGCCTCCATGCTGACGGCAAGCCCCTGGATGATGTTGGTGCCATGGCCGGTTTCGGACGCCTTGGCGATCGAGCGCACCGGCCGATAGGGCGTGCCGGTGTAATACTCGGTGATCCACACCAGCAGGCCCGTCACCGCCAGGCCGACCATCATGCTCAGGAACAGGTCCATCGGCGTGAAGCCCCCCACATCGGACACCGCGCGCACCACGGCTGCACCGTCGGGTCCGATCACGGCTGCCTTGCCCACGGTCACGGTCTCGGCTCCGCCAACCACCGCGTTCATGTCCGGAAACACCAGCATGGTCGCAAGATAAAGCGCCGGGATGGACGCCACCGCCGACACGATGAAGCCCTTGTAGAGCGCGCCCATGATGTTCCCGGAACTGCCCAGCTTCACGAAATAGGTGCCAAGGATCGAGGTGATCACGCACATCCCGCCCGCCAGCAGCGGCAGCGCCATCAGCTGCCCAAGGTAAGGGCCACCGATCAGCAACGCAGTCAGCACCATGGTTGCGCCGACTGTGACGACATAGGTTTCGAACAGGTCGGCCGCCATGCCGGCGCAGTCGCCGACATTGTCGCCCACATTGTCCGCGATCACGGCCGGGTTGCGGGGGTCGTCCTCGGGAATCCCGGCCTCCACCTTGCCCACCAAGTCGGCGCCCACGTCGGCCGCCTTGGTGAAGATGCCGCCACCCAGCCGCGCGAAGATCGAAATCAGCGATGCGCCCAGCGCCAGCGCCACCAGGCTGTCAATCACCAGCCGGTCGTCGACTGCAAGGCCAAGCGTCCGCGTCAGGAAGAAGAAATAGCCGGCAATCGCCAGCAGTGCGAGCCCGGCCACCAGCATGCCGGTAATGGCCCCCGCACGGAACGCCAGCGTCAGGCCGGCCTGCAGGCCGCTGCGCGCAGCTTCCGCCGTGCGCACATTGGCGCGCACGGAGATGTTCATGCCGATGAATCCCGTCACACCCGACAGCACCGCCCCCAGCAGGAAGCCGACCGCCGGATAGACGCCGAAGAACAGATAGACGATCATCAGGGCGACCACGCCGACCACGGCGATCGCACTGTACTGCTTCTTCAGATAGGCGCCCGCGCCTTCCTGGATGGCGGCTGCGATTTCCTGCATCCGCGGGTTGCCCGCCGGTGCGGCAAGCACCTGGCGCGTGGTCAACAGGCCATACAGCACGGCGATGCCGCCGCACAGGATGGCGATGAGAACGAAATCCATGATTTCCCAACCCCTTGTTGTCTGGGGGCTCCCCCTTCCCCGGGCAGCCGCCGATTGCACCCCTGCCGTTTTCGCATCGGGAGCGTGGGCACGGTTGTGGCAAAGCGTAGGGCGGCACGCAAGGCACCCTGCCCCAAAACGCCTCAGCCATGTTGATAGCCAAGCCGATCCGGGACTGCGCCGTCCAGCATCAACCCGGCACCCGCCACCAGCCGCCCGATCCGCGCCACCGGCACATGGGCCGCCTGCCCCGCGGCCAGCACCGCGCCGTTCGCCTGCGCAGGCGCTGCGAACAGCAGCTCATAATCATCGCCAGACGCAGCCAGCTCCGCTGCCGGCACCCCGCTTGCACGGGCTGCATCGCTCAGCGGGATGGCGGCGCTGTCGATCGACACCCCCAGGCCCGAGGCCTGGGCCAGCCGCGCCGCATCGATCAGCAGCCCGTCCGACACGTCCATCGCGGCCGACGCCACCCCGCGCAACGCCAGCCCCAGCGCCAATCGCGGCAGCGGCCGTCGATAGCGCTTCAGCAGTGCCGCATCGTCGGCCCCGAAACAGGCACCCTGCGCCACCTTCAGGCCAAGCCCCGCGTCCCCGATCGTCCCGCTTACCCACAGCTGGTCGCCCGCCGTCGCGCCCATCCGCCCAAGCGCAGCCCCGGGCGGCACGCTGCCAAGCGCGGTCAGCGCAAGCACGCTCGCAGGGCCTGACCGGATCGTGTCGCCACCCAGCAGCGGCACGCCAAGGCGCTCCAGCGCCTGTTGCAGCCCGCGCACCAGCCCGGCCGCCCAATCGGCCCCGCGCCCCGCGCCGATCCCGGCCCCCAACAGCACGCCAACGGGCCGCGCACCCATGGCCGCGAGGTCCGACAGGTTCACGGCCACCAGCTTCCAGCCGATATCGGCCGGCGGGCATTCGGGGGTGAAATGCACCCCTTCGGCCAGCATGTCGTGCGTCGCGACCAGATCCTGCCCCAACGGCCATCCCAGCACCGCCGCGTCGTCCTTCAGTCCGCGGGCTGCCTGGTGGGTAGCAAGCGCCTGCAACTGCCGCAGAAGCGCTCCCTCAAGGCCCTCCTCAGCCATCGGCGGCGCGAACGCTTCGCCCCAGCCGGTCCAGCAGCGCGTTGACGAAACCGGCCTCGCGGCTGTCGTAGAAAGCGTGCGCGACGTCGACATATTCCGACACCACGGCAGCCCGCGGCACATCGGGCCGCGCCACCAGTTCATAGGCGCCGGCGCGCAGGATCTGGAGCATCAGCCGGTCCAGCCGGCCCAGCGTCCATCCGGTGCCCAGATACTGGGTCACCAGCCCGTCCAGCTCGTCCACCCGCGCAAGCGTGCCCGATACAAGATCGTCGAAAAAGCCCTTGTCGGCCGCCGCCAGCGGCTCGTCGTCCACCTCGGTTCCCAGCCGGTGATCGTGGAATTCGGCCAGCAGCTTTGCCTGCGGCGTGCCGGCCGACGCATGCTGGTACAGCGCCTGCACGGCCGCCAGCCGCGCGGCAGACCGGCGCCGGCGCGCGTCGGACGGGTTCATGTTCGCGGATGTCATGCCAAGCGCCTTAGCGCCCGTCCTGCCCTTTTGCGAGGGTGGAGCCGCCGACAGCCGCTGCCCCGACCGGCCCGCCCTTCCGGGCCGAGACCCGGCACACGCATCCAAGCGCTTGACCACAGGCGGGGACAGGTGCGAGAGCCCGGGTTCAGATTTCGGCAACAGGCCGCACTGCAAGAGGTGGTGCGATGCCGTTCGGCATGCTCCCGGTCAGGGAGCCACAAAGGAGAGAGGGCACATGACGACATTCTTCGGCCGCGCCTCTGCGGTCGCCCTGGCAGCGGTGCTGATGACCGTCGCCCCAGAGGCAGCCCATGCACAGAAGAAGGAAGAAGCCAAGGGCCCGCCGCCGCTCAAGCTGTCGAAGCCGGTTCAGTCGCTGGCTGCCCAGACCCAGAAACTGCAGGCCGAAGGCAACCACGCCGGCGCCATCGAGCTTCTGAAGCAGGCCGATGCGGCCGAGAAAAAGACCGCCGACGATATCTACATCATCAACAGGCTGCGGCTGAACTCGGCGATCACTCTGAACGACAACGCCCTGATCGAGCAGTCTCTCGAAGGTGCACTGTCCAGCGGCAAGCTGTCGGTCGAAGACCAGATGAAGTTCCGTCGCAATCTCGGCTCCATGGCGCTCCAGCGCAAGGACTATGCCAAGGCGCAGTCCGAGTTTGAGCAGCTGATCCAGATGAACCCGACCGACTCGAGCGTGCTCATCGAGATCGCCGAGCTGCAGCGTCGCCAGGGCCAGAACCAGAAGGCGGTCGCCACCCTGCAACAGAGCATCGCAGCGCAGGAAAAGGCCGGCACCAAGCCCGACGAGAGCTGGTACCGCCGCTCGCTTGCCATCGCCTATGATGCAAAGCTCCCGGCCGAGATCGCATCCACGTCCGAAGCGCTGGTCCGGGCCTATCCGAACCCGACCAACTGGCGCGATGTGCTGGTGATCTACCGCGACAGCACCCGCATGGACGACCAGGGCCAGCTCGACATCCTGCGCCTGATGCGCGCCAACAGCGCGCTCGCCGGCGAGCGTGATTATGCCGAATATGCCGAGACGGCATCGCTGCGCGGGTATCCGGGCGAAGCCAAGGCCGTGATCGAGGAAGGCATCGCCAAGGGCGCGCTGAAACCGACGACGCCCTTCGTCAAGGAAGTGCTGGCCGCCGTGAACCCCAAGATCGCGGGCGACAAGGCCTCGCTGCCGGGGCTGGAGAAGGAATCGCGGGCAGCCGCCAACGGCCGCACGGCACTCGGCACGGCAGATGCGCATCTGGGCTATGGCAACTATGCAAAGGCAGCCGAGCTCTACAGGGTGGCGCTCCAGAAGGGCGGCGTCGACGCGGCAACCGTCAACACCCGGCTCGGCCTGGCACTGGGCAAGCTGGGCGACAAGGCCGGAGCCGAAGCCGCACTGAAAGCCGTCACCGGCGCCCCGCGCGAACAGCTCGCGCGATACTATCTCGCCTGGCTCCGCAACCTGCCCTGAGCCCGTTTCGGGCTCAACAACGCAGAACGAGATGGCGACAGGGCTGCCTCTCGGGCAACACAAAGGCAAGGCGGCGGGCCCCGACAGGCCCGCCATCGTGCCATTTCTAAGGACAGGAAGCGGCAGGCATGGCGATCAGGCTCGGGCTCACCTTCGATGATGTGCTGCTGGTGCCGGCGGAATCCACCGTCCTCCCCTCCCAGGCGGACACGTCGACGACGATCACCAGGGGCATCCGGCTCCATATCCCCGTCCTGTCCTCGGCCATGGACACCGTCACCGAAGGCCAGATGGCGATCGTCATGGCCCAGTCCGGCGGCATCGGCGTCCTCCACCGCAACCTGTCGATCGAGGAACAGGTAGAGGCCGTCCGCCAGGTGAAGCGCTTCGAAAGCGGCATGGTGGTGAACCCCATCACCATGACGGCCGACCAGACACTCGGCGAAGCGCTCGAACTGATGGCCCGCCACCGCATCAGCGGCATTCCCGTGGTGGAACCCACCGACAGCGGCCGCCCCGGCAAGCTGATCGGAATCCTCACCAACCGCGATGTCCGCTTCGCCGAAAACCACCTCCAGCCCGTCGCCGAGCTGATGACCCGCAGCAATCTCGCGACCGTCCGCGAGGGCGTCTCGCAAGAGGAAGCCCGCCGCCTGCTCCACCAGCGCCGCATCGAAAAGCTGCTGGTGGTCGATGATGAAGGCCGCTGCGTCGGCCTCATCACGGTGAAGGACATCGAAAAGGCCGTCACCTACCCCGATGCCACCAAGGACGCTGCCGGCCGCCTGCGCGTCGCAGCCGCCACCACCGTCGGCGACCTCGGCCACGAGCGCTCCTCGGCCCTGATCGACGCCGAATGCGACCTGATCGTCGTCGACACGGCCCACGGCCATTCCGCCCAGGTTTCCGAAGCGGTACGCCGCATCAAGGCGCGTTCCAACCATGCCCAGGTGATCGCCGGCAACGTCGCGACCGCAACAGCCGCCCGCGCCCTCATCGACGCCGGTGCCGACGGCATCAAGGTCGGCATCGGCCCGGGCAGCATCTGCACCACCCGGGTCGTTGCAGGCGTCGGCGTGCCCCAGCTGACCGCCATCCTGGACACGGTCGAGGAAGCAGCAAGGCACGGCATTCCGGTCATCGCCGACGGCGGCCTGCGAACCTCGGGGGATGTCGCCAAGGCAATGGCAGCCGGCGCCAGCGCGGTCATGATCGGAAGCCTGCTTGCAGGCACCGAGGAAGCGCCCGGCGAAACCTTCCTCTACCAGGGCCGCGCCTACAAGAGCTACCGCGGCATGGGCTCGGTCGGCGCAATGGCGCGCGGCAGCGCAGACCGCTATTTCCAACAGGACATCAAGGACCAGCTGAAGCTGGTGCCCGAAGGGATCGAGGGCCAGGTCCCCTACAAGGGCCCGGCGCGTGACGTGCTCCACCAGCTCGTCGGCGGCCTCAAGGCAGCGATGGGGTATACTGGCTCCGCCACCCTGGCAGATCTCCGCCAGCGCGCCGAATTCGTGCAGATCACCAACGCAGGCCTTCGCGAAAGCCACGTCCACGACGTGACCATCACCCGCGAAGCGCCCAACTACCCCACCCGCTAGGTGAGACCGGCCGCCCGCCTCCAGGCCGCGATCGAGATCCTCGACCTCGTGATCGACTCCGCGCAAGCACATGGCGCGGCTGCCGACACCCTCATCCAGCGCTATTTCGCCGCCCGCCGCTACGCCGGCTCCAAGGACCGCGCAGCCGTGCGCGATCTCGCCTATGCCGCGATCCGGCACAGCGCCGAGTGCCCCGCCTCGGGGCGCGCAGCCCTGCTGGGCCTGGCCGAAACAACCCGCCCCGACCTTCTGCCCCTGTTCGACGGCTCCGCCCACGCCCCGCTGCCGCCGACGCCTGCCGAACCCCGCGCAACCGCCTCGGCTGTTCCGGCCTGGCTCGACCCGGCGCTCGAAGCCCGGTTCGGCGATCGTCTGCAGCAAGAGGCCGAGGCGCTCGCCGCGCGCGCCCCGCTCGACCTGCGCGTTGCCCCCGGCGCCAACCCGGCCGAAATCGCCGGCGATCTCGGTGCCGACCCTGTCCCGGGCCTCCCGCGCGCCCTTCGCCTTGCAACGCCGCAACCGCTCGATCGCCACCCGCTGTTGCTGTCGGGCACGATCGAGGTGCAGGACGCCGGCAGCCAGCATGTCGCAGCCTTTGCCGCCGCCCGACCGGGAGAGACCGTGATCGACCTCTGCGCAGGCGCCGGCGGCAAGACACTCGCGCTCGGAGCCGACATGGACCGGTCCGGCAGGCTGATCGCCACCGACACCGACAGGAGCCGCCTGCAGGCAATGGCGCCCCGCCTCGTCCGCACCGGCCTCGAGAGGTTCGTCGAAACCCGCCTGCTCAACCCAGGCCACGAAGTCGAGGCGCTCGTCGACCTTATGGCAGCAGCCGATCTCGTCCTCGTCGATGCGCCGTGTTCGGGCACCGGCACCTGGCGCCGCAACCCCGAACTGCGCTGGCGCCTCACGCCTGACCGTCTGGCACGCCTGCTGGCGGTTCAGGCCCGGCTCATCGACATCGCGGCATCCCTGCTCAGGCCGGGCGGGCGGCTGGTCTATGCCGTCTGTTCGGTGCTTCAGGCCGAAGGTGCCGATCAGGCTGCGGCAGCAGCCCGTCGCACGGGGCTGATGCCGGGCCCGATGCGGGCGCTGTCGCCCGCAGCCGATGGGTGCGACGGCTTTTTCGTCGCGCGCCTCGAAAAGCCCTGCTAGGCTGCATCATGGGATCTGTGGCGGGCAGGATCGGCGCAACCCCGAGGAGAGGGACTGATATGTCATCGTTGCAGGCAGAAGCATTTGCGGGCCGGGCGCGGGCCACGCTGGCGGTGCTGGCGCTCGGGCTTGCGCTTGCCGCGGCACCAGCCGGGGCGGCAAACCCGCGCGATACCGCACCCGATGCCGCACCGGCACGCGGCCTCCCCGACAGCCAGATCGCGCCCCTTTCGCTGCAGATGATGAAGGCCGCAGAAGCCCAGCTTGCAGCCGGCAAGGCAGACGCCGCGACCGACAGTTTCGAAGCAGCGCTCGCAGCCGATCCGCGCAACCGCCGCGCCTACATGGGCCTTGCCCGCGCTGCCGAGGCACAGGGCCTGCCCGGCAAGGCGGTGCGCTTCTACCGCGAGGCGCTCGAGCTTGATCCGAACGACCTTGCCGTGCTCGAGGCGCAGGGCCTGGCGCTGGTAGAGCGCGGCGCAACCGCCCGCGCCGGCGACAATCTGGAGCGCGTGAAGAAGCTCTGCTCGGGCAGCTGCCCCGAAGCCGACCGCCTTGCCGCTGCTATCGCCCGCGGCCCGACAACGCCCGCAGCAAAGGTCAGCGCCGCAGGACAGACCGCCGCGCTCGACGAACGCGACAACTGATCGCCCGATGGCCGCCGCCAGCAGACCCACCGCGCTCACCCCCAGCGCGCTCACCCCCACCGCCCACAGCACGACCGCGCACTGGGAGCGCGGCAGCCTCGCGCTGAAAGAAGCCGCGCGCGCATCGCTTGCCGCACAGGGTGTGCAGTGGACGGACCTCAGGGAAACCGTGTTCGATGCGCTTGCCGAAGGCGACAGGCCAGTGTCGGCCTATGATGTCGCCGACCGTATCTCCGCACTTACCGGACGCCGCATTGCCGCCAACAGCGTCTACCGCATCCTCGATCTGTTCGTCGGGCACAATATCGCCAAGCGGGTCGAAAGCCGCAACGCCTATGTGGCCAACCCCCACCCGGCCTGCGCGCACGACTGCATCTTCCTGGTGTGCGAGGGCTGCGGCCGGATCGATCATCTGGACGACGACAGCCTCGCCGACGGAATGCGCAGCCGCGCGGCTGCCGCAGGCTTTGCGCCCAGCCGCGCCGTGCTCGAACTTCTCGGCCGCTGCACCGCCTGCGTCCCGCAGGGCTGACCCTGCTGGTCGGCCGGGATCGGGCGCCTCTGCGCCATTATCTCGCTTCCCGTTGCCGACGCTTCACGCTAAACCTGTGACATGACGGACAAGACATCCGGCGCGCCCACCACGGCGCCCTATACCCGGCCCGAGACCCCGCTTCTCGACAAGGTGCCCACCCCGAAGGAATTGCGCACGCTCGGCAAGGACCAGCTCCGCCAGCTGGCAGGCGAACTGCGCGCCGAGATGATCGACGCCGTCAGCGTGACCGGCGGCCACCTCGGTGCAGGACTGGGGGTGGTCGAACTCACGGTTGCGCTGCACTATGTGTTCGACACGCCCGTCGACAAGCTGATCTGGGATGTCGGCCACCAGGCCTATCCCCACAAGATCCTGACCGGCCGGCGCGACCGCATCCGCACGCTGCGCACCGGCGGCGGCCTGTCGGGCTTCACCCGCCGTTCTGAATCCGAATATGATCCGTTCGGCGCTGCCCACAGCTCTACCTCCATTTCCGCGGCGCTTGGCTTTGCGATCGCCAACAAGCTTTCCGGCACACCCGGCAAGGCGGTCGCTGTCATCGGCGACGGCGCGATGTCGGCCGGCATGGCCTATGAAGCGATGAACAACGCCCGCGAAGCCGGCAACCGCCTGATCGTGGTGCTGAACGACAACGACATGTCGATCGCGCCGCCGGTCGGCGCACTCAGCGCCTATCTGGCCCGCGCCTATTCCTCCAACACCTTCCTCGAATTCCGCGATGCTGTCCGCCAGCTCGCCAAGAAGGCCCTGCCCCGGCCGCTGAAGGCGCCGGCCAAGCGCGCCGACGAATTCTTCCGCACGCTGGGCACGGGTGGCACCCTGTTCGAGGAACTGGGCTTTTACTATGTCGGCCCGATCGACGGCCACAACATGGACGTGCTCGTCCCCATCCTCGAAAACATCCGCGACGCCGCCGAAGGCCCCTGCCTGATCCACGTCGTCACGAAGAAGGGCAAGGGCTACGCCCCTGCCGAAGCCGCCGCCGACAAATACCATGGCGTCGTGAAATTCGATGTCGTCACCGGCAAGCAGCACAAGCCCGCGCCAGGTGGCCCACCCAGTTACACCCAGGTGTTCGCCGACGCGCTGGTGGCAGAGGCAAGGCACGATCCCAAGCTGGTCGCAATCACCGCCGCCATGCCGTCGGGTACCGGGCTCGATCGTTTCCAGAAGGCCTTCCCCGACCGCTGCTTCGATGTCGGCATCGCCGAACAGCATGCCGTCACCTTCGCGGCCGGCCTTGCCGCACAGGGCTTCCGCCCCTGGGCGGCCATCTATTCCACCTTCCTGCAGCGCGCCTACGACCAGGTGGTCCACGATGTCGCGATCCAGAACCTGCCCGTCCGATTCGGCATCGACCGCGCAGGCCTTGTCGGTGCCGACGGCTCCACCCACGCCGGGAGCTTCGACGTCACCTACCTGTCGACGCTCCCCAATTTCGTCGTGATGGCAGCGGCCGACGAAGTCGAACTCGTCCACATGGTGCACACCGCCAACCAGCACGACAGCGGGCCGATTGCCGTCCGCTACCCGCGCGGCGACAGCTCCGGCCAGCAGCTGCCCGAAACCCCGCAGCGACTCGAGATCGGCAAGGGCCGCGTGGTGCGCGAAGGCAAGAAGGTCGCGATCCTCTCGCTCGGCACCCGCCTCGCCGAGGCGCTGAAGGCCGCCGAGGAACTCGACGCCAAGGGCCTCTCCACCACGGTCGCCGACATGCGCTTTGCAAAGCCGCTCGACGTGGACCTCATTCGCCGCCTCGCAGCCACCCACGAGGTTGTCATCACCATCGAGGAAGGCGCAATCGGCGGCTTCGGCGCCCATGTCCTCACGCTCGCCAGCGACGAAGGCTGGACCGACAACGGCCTCCGCATCCGCACCATGCGCCTGCCGGACAGCTTCCAGGAACATGAAAATCCGGTGAAACAATATGCCGAGGCCGGCCTGGATGCCGCCGGTATCGTGAAGACAGTCCTCACAGCACTCCGCCACAACAGCGTGGAGGTTTCCGAGGGCGCGCGGGCCTGATTGCAATCGCGTCGGGGCCGCTCTGACATGCCAAAACAGCGCGCAGACCAGCTTTTGGTCGCGCGCGGCCTTTCCGAAAGCCGCTCGCGCGCGCAGGCGCTCATCATGGCCGGGCTCGTCTTCGTCGGCGAACGCAAACTCGCCAAAGCCGGCGAGATGCTGGCAGCCGACGCCGTGCTCGACGTGCGTGGCAAGGATCATCCCTGGGTGTCGCGCGGCGGCCTCAAGCTCGATCACGGCCTCACGCATTTCGCCCTCGACACGACGGGCGCCATCGCGCTCGATGTCGGCAGCTCGACCGGCGGCTTTACCGACGTGCTGCTCACCCGCGGCGCGGCCAAGGTCTATGCGGTGGACGTCGGCACCAACCAGCTCGCCTGGAAGCTCCGGCAGGACAGCCGCGTCGTCGTGCTGGAACAGTTGAACGCCCGCGCGCTCAAAACCGCGCACATCCCCGAGCCCATCGACATGATCGTCTGCGATGCCAGCTTCATCAGCCTCGCCAAGGTGCTGGACGTGCCGCTCGGCTTTGCCCGGGAAGGCGCCCATCTCGTCGCCCTGGTGAAGCCCCAGTTCGAAGCCGGCCGCGCCGAGGTCGGCAAAGGAGGCGTGGTGCGCGATCCTGCGGTCCACGAACGGGTGTGCGCACAGGCCGCCGATTGGGTGGACAGCAAGGGGTGGGAGGTGCTGGGGATCACGCCCTCGCCGATTACCGGGCCCGAGGGGAATGTGGAGTTCCTGCTCGGGGCGGTGAAGGGACCGGCCGGCTGAAGGGACAGGAAGGCCGAAAGAGCGCGGCAATGCCGCACCGTCGGACATGCAAAAGAGGCGAGGCCGAAGCCCCGCCCTTTTTCATGCCTGCCGTGCCGAACGGAGAGTCCGGAAACCTTCGGACGATTGCTTTGCAATCCTGCTGCAGGCTCCGGCCGCCTTCGCGACCTATACCGTATCCAGCTGACCACCAGCTATCCGCGCAGCGGCAAGCGCGACCGCGCGCCGGCCGATAGGCCGAACTCGATGAGTCTTCCTCATCGAGAACTTGGTGTTACGCCGCGATCGACTTCTTCACCGTCTCGGCCGCAACCGCCATCCGCGAGGAGATCGGCTGCACCACGTCGCCGGCCAGCTTCATCCAGGTCTCGGAAAAGTGGCTGATGGTGGCAACGGCCTTGTCGAACTGCGCCTTGGCGAATTCGTTCTGCGCCGCCAACAGCTCGTTCGGGGTCTTGGCCGAAGTCATCGTCTTCAGCGCAGCCTGGGCTTCTTCCATCGACTTCTTCGAAGTCTCGACGAAGTGCGTGGTCAGCGTCTCGGCGCCGGCAGCAGCAGCCTTGGCGCTCTCGACCATGGCTTCCACATTGCCCTTGGCGAATTCGGTCATCTCGGTCATCGACTTCATGTTCTTCTCCATCATGTCCTTCATCGCGGCGGTCATCTCAGAAGTCGCCTTTTCCATCGCAGGCGCAATGGCTTCAAATGTCTTGGCGGGGGTCTGGTTGGTCATCGGAAGCTCCTCGGGAACAAAGGGAACAGGTGCGGCTACCGCCGCTTCGGAGATCGACCCGGCAGCCTCGGGCTCGAAAACCTCCGGCTCGACGGCATTCA
>BBPD01000031.1_pt2 | contig 31551 bp, 30 predicted proteins | sample 1344911 | NCBI WGS metagenome assembly BBPD01 (sample SAMD00019088, study PRJDB2971) | groundwater metagenome | biome: freshwater biome; feature: mineral spring; material: ground water | place: USA: CA, Sonoma | collected 2011-09 | depth surface m
ACGATGCTGATAGCATCGGCACACCTGTGTCATGGAAACAGTTTGCCCCACCCCTTCTTCGGACGCGCCTTCCACGCGCCGCGGTGCCAGGCGTCGGATGCCAGCAGCGGCATCACGCTGCCCGCTTCGGCGAACACCATCTGCTCGTGCACCGTCTGCACCTTGCCCCAGCTAGCCGCCTCCTGCAGCGTGGAGGACGAACACGCCCCGTCACGCGTGTCGGCCACCGTGATCTGCACGGCATATTTGTGCATCTCCACATCGTCATGTCCCAGGATCTCGGCGCAAACCACCGTGTCCTGCACAAAGTTCTTCGGCACCCCGCCGCCGATCATCAGCAGCCCGGTCGGCCCTGCCTTGATCTTGATGTCGGTCAGCTCGCGGAAGTCGGCAATGGCATCAAGCACCATGTAGGGCTTGCCTTCCTTCATCCGGTCCACCTGGTGCTTCACCAAGCCGAAACCGGCCGACGAATCGACGAAGGCCGGGCAGAAGATCGGCACGTCATGCTCATAGGCCAGCTTGACGAGGCTGTTCTCCTTTTTGCCGTGCTCGGCCAGATATTTGCCCATTTCGCGGATGAAGGCGCGACTGGAATAGGCCCTCGGCTCCAGGCTGTTGGCGATTGCACCGATGGTGTGGTCGCAATCCTGCAGCTGCTCCTCGTCGATATAGGTGTCGTAGATGCGGTCGATATAAAGCGACCGCAGCGTGTTATCGTTGGGGATTTCCAGCGCCTGGTAATGCTTGTGGCCAAGACCCTCGAAGAAATCCATGTCGACGATCGTGGCGCCGGTCGCCACCACGGCGTCCACCATGTTGCTCCGGATCAGCTCTGCATACAGGTCCATGCAGCCCCCGGCCGAGGTGCTGCCGGCGATCACCAGGAAGATGGTGCAGTCCCGGTCCTCCAGCATCTGGTTGTAGATGCGGGTCGCGCGCGCCAGGTCCCGGCTGGTGAACGACATGTTCGCCATCTGGTCGATGATCGGGCGCGCGTCGAAGCTTGTGATGTCGATATGCTCCACCTGCTTCGAAAGCAGCTCGGCCTTGCGTTGCGCAGCCGCCTGCGCACCAGCGACATCCTGTTCAATCTGCTCACTCATGTTTGTCTCCAGCAGGAAAGGTCCCCCACCGCCGGGGCGGTGGGGAACTCGTCAGGGAAAATTGTGAAACGCGTATGACGCTCCTCAGGAGCGTGCGGCAACCCCCAGCGACACCACATTCTGCGGCACGCGCGGGCTCCCGCCGGCCGGAATCAGCGAAGCCATCGGCGCGTCCGAGACTATCACCGTCTCGCCCGACCCGAATCCGTTAAATCCGGTGCGCATGGCAGAGCCATAGGCGCCCAGCTGGCCGATCTCGATGTAGTCGCCTGCCTTCACGTCGCCCGGCAACGCAAACGGCCCCTTCATATGATCCATGTCATCGCAGGTCGGGCCATAAAAGGCGAAATCCATCGCTTGCGCTTCCGACGCATCCTCCCGCACCAGCTTCACCGGATAGCGCCACTCCACATGCGCGGCATCAAACAACGACCCATAGGCGCCGTCGTTGATGTACAGTTCCAGTCCGCGCCGCTTCTCCACCCGAACCAGCAGGCTGGAATAGTCGGCGGAAAGCGCCCGGCCCGGCTCGCACCACAATTCGGCGGAGTAGCTGATCGGCAGCGATTCATAGGCTCGCTCGATCACCGCGAAATAGGTCTCAAGGTTTGGCGGCTCCATTCCGGGGTAACGGCTGGGGAAGCCCCCGCCCACGTCGATCACGTCGACGGTCACGCCCGCCTCCACGATCGCTGCCCGCACGAAAGACAGCGCATCCGCATAGGCCGCAGGGCTCATCGCCTGCGAACCCACATGGAAGCAGATGCCAAGCGCGTCGGCCGCCTGGCGCGCTGCCAGCAGCAGGGCAGGGGCATCGGCAACCCCGATCCCGAACTTGGAGGCCAGGCTCAGCTTGGAATGCGCGGACGACACCTTCAGCCGCACGCACAGCGTCAGGTCGGCCGCAGGCACACCGTCGGTCGAGCAGGCGCGGACGATCTTCGCCAGCTCTTCGTGCGTGTCCAGGCTGAAGATGCGCACGCCATGCAGATGATAGGCCTCGGAAATGGCCTCCTCGGCCTTCACCGGGTGCATGAACGCCAGCACTGCCTCGGGCAGCAGCCCGCGGACAAGCCGCACCTCGGCAATCGAGGCAACGTCGTAATGGCGGATACCGCCGGCCCACAGCAGCTCGATGAGATGCGCTGACGGATTGGCTTTCACCGCATAGAAGCTCTTGCCCGGGAATGCCGAGACGAAGAAGCGGGCCGCGTCGAGCGCGGCTTCCGGGCGGACGAGGGTAACGGGCGCTGCCGGTTGCAGCGTGCGCGCTACCCGAAGCGCGTTATGATGCTTGTGCAATTCAAGGGACCTCCGGGGAGCAGTTGGACACAACGACTGCCTTGCGGTGGAAGTCCCATGGGGCAGTGGATGGCGGACATAGGGAGGCAGCATGGGCTTGTAAAGCCCAAATGCTGAGGCGGCCGCGATTTGTGCGCAACACAAACTTGCGGATTTGCCGCCTCCCCCGGACTTCGGGGCGCCGGCTCGCAGGTCGGCAAACCTGTCCGACGACCCACGGCTTTGCCGTGACCCTTCACGTCTTTCTTTTCGTTCCAAAGGCGGACCCGGCGGCATTGCCGCCGGCCGCGCCTCAGCGCACTCCTCAGCCCGTCAGCTTCCCCGCGACAAACCCCGCCAGCGACCCCACCGTCTCGAACAGCTCGCCCGAAATCTCGTCATCGTCGATCAGGATCCCGAACCGGTCCTCCAGCGCCGTCAGCACGGTCGCAACAGCCATCGAATCAAGCTCGGGCAGGTTGCCGAACAGCCGCGTCTCGGACGCAAGCGACGCTGTTACGTCGGGCGCAAGCCCCAGCGAGGCCCCGAGCACCTCGGCAACGGCCGAAAGCATGTCATCCGGGCCGATGTCGCGATCAAGAGACAGGCTGGCCATCCAACAAATTCCCCTGTCAGGGCACCCGGGCCCATGGAGGGCCGCTCAAGGCCGCGCGCCTTACTCTCCAACCAGACGCGATGCAACGGTTGAAGGGGCACTGCCATTGCCAGCAGCCCCCGCCGCCCATAGATGCACCCTCCATGGCAACCGCCTTTCTCAAGATGCACGGGGCCGGCAACGATTTTGCCATCTTCGATGCCCGGCAGCTGGCGCTCGCCATGCCGCCCGAACGCGTCCGCCGCCTGGCAGACCGGCATCGCGGCATCGGGTGCGACCAGCTGATCGTGATGGAGCCGTCCGACCGTGCCGACGTCTTCATGCGAATCTTCAACCCCGACGGCTCCGAGGCCGAGGCCTGCGGCAACGCCACCCGCTGCGTCGCGCAGCTGCTGGGCGGCACCGCCACCATCGAAACGCGCGGCGGCGTGCTCACGGCCGCAGCAGCAGCCGACGGCGTCACCATCGACATGGGCGCCCCCCGCTTCGGCTGGCCCGACATCCCGCTTGCCTATGCAATGGACACAAACGACATGCCCGTCGGTTGGGGCGAGCTCGAACGCCCCTCGGCCGTCTCCATGGGCAACCCGCACGTCATCTTCTTCGTCCCCGACGCAGCCGCCGTCAGCCTCGAATCCGTCGGGCCCGAAATCGAATCGGATCCGATCTTTCCCGAACGCGTCAACGTGAACATCGCATCCGTCCGCAGCCGCACGCACATCGATCTGCGCGTGTGGGAGCGCGGTGCCGGCGTCACGCTGGCCTGCGGTTCGGGCGCCTGCGCCACCTATGCCGCCGCCCGGCGCCGTGGCCTGGTCGATGCAAGCGCCACCGTCAGCCTCCCGGGCGGCGACCTGCTGATTTCCGAAACCCCCGGCGGCACACTCACCATGGCAGGCCCGGTTGCAAGCGCGTTCCGCGGCGAAACCGACCTGTGAGGGGCAGGGTCGCCAGCTCCGTTATCACCCACGGCTGCCGCTCCAACCTTGCCGAGCAGGATGCCCTGGCCGCCCTCGCGCCGACCGGTTCCACCGTCATCAACAGCTGTGCTGTTACGGTCGAAGCCGCGCGCGACGCCCGGGCCGCCGCCCGCAGGGCCGCCCGCACCGGCCCGGTCTATGTCACCGGCTGCGCTGCCACCCTCGAACCCGGGCGCTTTGCCGACGTTGCAACCATCGTTCCCAACGCGCTGAAGCTGGTGCCCGCCGCCTGGGGACGCCGCAGGGCGCAGCCGGCCGTCACCCGCCAATCCCGCGGCTTCGTTGCCGTCCAGGACGGGTGCGACCATGCCTGCACCTTCTGCGTCACCACCCTGGCGCGCGGCGCGTCGCGCTCGGTTCCGCCGGCCGATGTGATCGCCCATGTCGCAAAGCTGGCAGGGCAGGGCATCGCCGAAGTCGTCCTCACCGGAATCGACACCACCAGCTACGGTCAGGATCTTCCCGAAGGATCCGGCCTCGGCGCGCTCGTGCAGGCGATCCTCGCCCGCGTGCCCGGGCTTCCCCGCCTGCGCCTGTCTTCGCTCGACGCTGCCGAGACAGACCCGGCCCTCCTCGAGGCCTTCGAGAACCCGCGCCTGATGCCCCATGTCCACCTCTCGCTCCAGTCCGGTGACGATCTCATCCTGAAGCGCATGAAGCGCCGGCACAGCCGCGCCGATGCAATCGCGCTCGCCGACCGCCTGCGCGACCGCCGCCCCGACATCGCGATCGGCGCAGACCTCATCGCCGGCTTCCCGACCGAGAGCAAAGCAGCCCATGCCAACAGCCTCGCGCTCATCGCCGATTGCGGCCTCGCCCACGCCCACATCTTCCCCTTCTCGCCCCGCCCCGGCACCCCGGCCGTGCGCATGCCCCAGCTGCCGCCCGCACTGGCACACGCCCGCGCTGCCGAACTGCGCACCGCCGTGGCCCGGGCCCACAGCCGCTTTGCCCGGGACTTCGTCGGCCAACCGCTGGACGTCGTCAGCGAAGGCGGGCAGGGGATCACCCCGCACGGCCTCAAGTTGCGCTTCGCTGCCCCTCGTCCACGCGGCATGATGGCAACGATCATCCCGACGGCATTCGAAAACGGAACCCTTGCCGAATGAACAGCGCACAAGAGGTTACGGACAAGGGCGGATGGCTCGCCCGGATGCGCTCGGGTCTCTCGCGCTCGTCGGATAAGCTGGCGCAGAATCTCACCTTTCTCGTCGGCGGCGGCCGGATCGACGCAGAGGACCTCGAGGCTGTCGAGGAGGCCCTGATTGCAGCCGACCTCGGCCCCGCGGTCGCTGCCCGCATCGTCGGAAAGCTCGCCGGCTCGCGGCTGGCGGGCGACATCGACATGGCCCGCGTCGCCGGCGTCGCAGCCGACGAGATCGCGGCCATCCTCACACCGCTCGCAAGGCCGCTCCTCGTCACCGCCTTCCCCAGGCCCCACACCATCCTCGTCGTCGGCGTCAACGGCACCGGCAAGACAACGACCATCGCCAAGCTCGCCCACAACTTCCAGGAAGATGATTACAGCGTTCTCATGGCTGCCGGAGACACGTTCCGCGCCGCCGCCGTCGCCCAGCTCCAGGTCTGGGGCGGGCGGCTGAACATCCCGGTCATTTCCGCCAGGCAGGATGCCGATGCCGCCGGTCTTGCCTTCACCGCGATGGAACAGGCCCGCGCCTCGGGCCGCGACGTGCTGCTGGTCGACACGGCCGGCCGCCTGCAGAACAAGCTGGGCCTGATGGACGAGCTCGCCAAGGTCCGCCGCGTGCTCGGCAAGCAGGCGCCGGGCGCCCCGCACGACACCATCCTCGTGCTGGATGCAACCACCGGCCAGAATGCGCTCTCCCAGATCGAGATCTTCCGCGAAGTGGCTGGCGTCACCGGCCTCGTCATGACAAAGCTCGACGGAACCGCCCGCGGCGGCGTGCTGGTGGCCGCGGCCGAGAAATTCGGCCTGCCGATCCACGCCATCGGAGTCGGTGAAAAGCTCGGCGACCTCCGCCCCTTCGACGCACGCGCGTTCGCCGCCGCCCTCACCGGCGCCGATCGGTGACCGCACGCGCCAATCCCAACGGCAAAACGCCGCAAGCCCGACCGGGCGCCGGCCGTCAGGCCGCCCCCGCGGAGAGCGGCGTTCGTGCGCGCAAAGTCCGGGCACAGCCCGAAAGCGCGACGGCGCGCCGGCCGCGAGGCCGAACGCGATGAGCCTCGCTCGGCGCCCCAAAGAACTGGACGGCTGGAAGAAGCTTGCCGTCGATCTCGGCCCGCTGGTGATTTTCTTCGCGGCCTATTCGCGCTTCGACATCTTCGTCGGCACGGCCGCCTTCATGGCCGCAACCGCGCTCGCCATGGCGGCCGCGTGGGCGCTCACCCGCCACATCCCGGCGATGACCTGGTTCTCGGCGGCCCTCGTCGGCGTCTTCGGCGGCCTCACGCTCTGGCTGAAGGACGAAACCTTTATCAAGATGAAGCCGACCATCGTCTTCCTGATCTTTGCCGGTGTCCTTGCTTTTGGTCTCATGCGCCGCCGCAACTATCTGAAATCCTTGCTGGGTGCCGCCTTCCAGGGCCTGTCGGAAACCGGCTGGGAAACGCTCGCCCGCCGCTGGTGCCTCTTCTTCGTCCTGCTCGCAGCCTTGAACGAATTCTTCTGGCGCCTGTTCCCAACGGACATCTGGCTCCATTTCAAGATCTGGGGCGATACGCTCCTCACCTTCCTGTTCGCCGTCGCGCAGATGCCCATGCTCCTGCGCCACGGCCTTGTCCTGAAGGAACAGCCCAGCGAGCCCAGCGCCAGGACCGGAACAGGCGACGATCCCCGGCCCTGATCGCGCCCTCGCACGCTTCTTGCGCGACCGATTGTAAACTTCTGTGAAACCATGCTTTTCAATCCGGAGTTTCAGGCCTATAGGCTAAAGGCAACAAGAACCGCCGCACCTTCCGCCAAAGGCAGGGTGGCAACATATGGGGTCGCACCTAATGCTCAGGCAAATCGCCCTTGCGGCGTCTGTTTCCGTCGCGTTCGCCTCTCCGGCAGCCGCCATCACCATCCTGTTCGGCGGACCGAACGGAACACCCGACACCATTTCCGGGTCCGTCGGCGAGATCGACTACACCCTGTCGGCCGTCCGCTTCACGGCTGCGCCCTCGGCGCTTTCGAACTTCAGCCAGTTTGGTGCGGCGCTGCGTCTTAACCGCACGGCGCCGGGCGTCGGCGTCGACGGCGGCGCCGCCAGCCGGCAACTCGATACCAACCAGCCCAACCGCCGCGAAGCCTTTGTCCTGCAGACCAATGTGCCTATCGAGATCGCAGGCCTGCGCCTCTCCTATGTCGACAGCAACGACACGCTGCTCGTCTTCGGCGTCAAGCCTGACGGGGATCTCGTTCCGCTCATCAACGCGGGCACCATCCGCTCGGGCCTCAACGGCGCGGCAACAGTGGTCAACCAGAACGGCCTGAACCAGGGCACCAGCACGCTCACCTTCCCGACGCCTTGGGGCTATTTCGATCGCTATGTGTTCACCACCCGCGTCGGCGGCGATGTGCGCTTCGGCGGAGACCTCGGCCAGGGCTACCGGCTCGATTCGCTCACCGTGAATATCGTGCCCGAGCCGCAGACTTGGGCGCTCCTGATCGCCGGCTTCGGTATGGTCGGCCTCTCGGCCCGACGCCGTCGAACGGCTCAGGCCTGAAGCTTCGTCCGCAGTCCGGCTTGGCGCCCCCGGCGTCGGGCCGGATCTATTTTTCGTAACTGCGGATCAACTGGTCCAGCAGCCTGACTCCATATCCGCGCGGGCCTTTGGGCACCGTTGGCAGGTCGCTTTCCGCCCGGTCCATGGCCGCCATGTCGATGTGCGCCCAGGGCGTCGGCTCGGGCGTCAGGAAGCCGATGAAATGCGCGGCCGTTCCCGCACCGGCGCGCCCGCCTTCATTTGAATTCTTGATGTCGGCGATCTCGCTTGCCATGTCCTCGGCATAGCTTGGATGCAGCGGCATCCGCCACAGCTCCTCGCCGGTCCGCACACCCCCTGCCGTCAGCCGCGCCGCCAGATCCTCGCTGCGCGCGAACAATCCGGAATACGCCTCGCCCAGCGCCGCCACGATCGAACCCGTCAGCGTCGCGATGTTCACCAGCCCGGCGGGCCTGTGCTCCCGGATCACCCACTGATTCGCATCCGCCAGCACCAGCCGTCCTTCGGCGTCGGTGTTGATCACCTCGATGGTCTGCCCGTTCATCGTGCGCACCACGTCGCCGGGGCGCTGGGCATTGCCGCCCGGCATGTTCTCGGCAAGGGCAGCAACCGCAACCACATTGGCCTTCGCCCCGCGCTTCGCGGCCGCAATCGCTGCCCCCATCACGGCGGCCGATCCGCTCATGTCGCCCTTCATCTCCCACATGCCGGCTGCCGGCTTGATGGAAATGCCTCCGCTGTCGAAGGTGATCCCCTTGCCCACCATCGCGATCGGCGCGGCGCTTCCGCCGCCCCGATACTCGACCGCCAGCAGCCGCGACGGGCGGCGGGAGCCTTGGCCCACGCCCAGCAGGCTCCCCATGTTCAGCCTGCGCATCTGCGCCTCGTCCAGCACGGTGATGCGCACGTTTGGCACACCCTTCAGTTCGCTCTGCACGGCCGCCACAAAGCTCTCGGGGTATAGTTCGCCGGCCGGTGCCGTCACCAGGTCGCGCGCAAAGCGGATCGCTGCTGCCAGATGCGCAAGGTCGCGCTCATAGGCCGACTGCGCGCCCGCATCCGGTGATACCATCACAACCGGGTTCGCCGGCAGCGCTTTTGCCGCACTCTTCAGCCGGTCATAGCGATACTGCCCCAGCACCGCCCCATAGGCCACATAGGGCGCAGACCCCGGGGCCAGGCCGCCCGTCAGGACGGCAATGTCATCGGGCTCGTCCCGCAGTGCCTGGATCGCCTTCCCACCGGCATCGGAAAGCGCCGTCTCCTTCGGCTTCGAGGTCGCCTCGACGCCCACCAGCAGGATCGTCGGATGCCCGCCCAGCGCATGCAGCTTCAGCGTCGAGAGCGGCTTCGCCTCGAACCGCGCCGCCTTCGCCGCCGCTGCGATGGCAGCCGCCGTTTCCGCCGGCAGGCCGGGCGCTGCCTTCGCCAAGTCCATTGGTGCGGCCACAGGGATGATCAGCGAAGCGCCCGCAGGCACGGCCTGCGCCCAGCGGATCGGCCGCTCTGCGCTGTTCGCCCGTGCCGACGCCTCAACCCCCGACCCGGCCAGCCCGGCAGGCCGCTCCTGCGCCCAAAGGGGGGCCGCCAGCATCGAGGCGGACAGCAGGAAGGCGAGGGGTCCAGTCCGCATGGTCCGTTTCACTCCCGTGAAAGCAAGTGGTGTTCAACGCCGACTAAAGCCTGCCCCGGGCATTGCCAAGCTCGGCGGAAGCCCGGTTGGTCGCAATCCGGACGGCCTCTCCATGGGCCCGGCTTTCCGCCCGCCCGCAAGGCAGGCTAGGGTGCCCCAAACCTTGGGAGAGCACTTATGCGCGAAGCACCGAAATTCTACATCGATGGCCAATGGGTCGATCCGGCCGAAGGCCCGGCCTTCCTCGACGTCATCAACCCGGCCACCGAAACCCCGATGGGCCGCATCGCCATGGGCAGCGCCGCCGACGTCGATCGCGCCGCCCGCGCCGCCCACGCGGCGTTTGCCGGCTTCAGCCGCACCACCCGCGCCGAACGCATCGAACTGCTCGGCGCAATCGCGGCCGAATACCAGAAGCGCTATCCCGAAATCGCCGCCGTCATCACCGAGGAAATGGGCGCCCCCGCATGGCTTGCCATGCAGGCCCAGGCAGCGCTCGGCGTCGCCCATTTCCAGACCGCAATCGCCGTCCTCAAGGACTATGCGTTCGAGGACGACCGCGGCGGCACGATGATCCGGAAGGAGCCGATCGGCGTTTGCGGCTTCATCACGCCCTGGAACTGGCCGATCAACCAGATCGCCTGCAAGGTCGCGCCTGCGCTGGCGACCGGCTGCACCATGGTCCTGAAGCCAAGCGAGGTCGCCCCCTTCAACGCCATCCTGTTCGCCGAGGTGCTGCACGCGGCAGGCGTGCCCAAAGGCGTGTTCAACCTCGTGCAAGGCGATGGCCCCACCGTCGGCGCCGCCATCTCCGCTCACCCCCTCGTCGACATGGTCAGCTTCACGGGCTCCACCCGCGCCGGCATCGAGGTCGCCCGCAACGCCGCCCCCACCGTCAAGCGGGTCCACCAGGAACTCGGCGGCAAGTCCCCCAACATCGTGCTCGACAGCGCCGATCTCGAAAAGGCCGTCGTCAGCGGCGTCAAGTCCATGATGATGAATTCGGGCCAAAGCTGCAACGCGCCGAGCCGGATGTTCGTGCCCGCGGCCAAGATGAACCAGGCCAAGGCCATCGCCAGGGCCGCAGCCGAAGGCATGACCGTCGGCGATCCTAACGGCAACAGCGTGCTCGGCCCCGTCGTCTCCAAGGTCCAGTTCGACAAGATCCAGAGCCTGATCGAGCAGGGCATCGCCGAGGGCGCAACCCTCGTCACCGGCGGCCCCGGCCGCCCGGAAGGCCTCGACAAGGGCTATTATGTCCGTCCCACCGTCTTTGCCGACGTCACGAACGACATGACCATCGCCCGCGAGGAAGTCTTCGGCCCGGTCCTTGCCATGCTGCCCTACGAAAGCCTCGAGCAGGCAATCGAACAGGGCAACGACACCCCCTATGGGCTTGCCGCCTATGTCCAGGGCCCCGAAGCCGAAGCCCGCCAGGTCGCGCTCCACCTGCGCGCCGGCCAAGTCATCCTGAACGGCGCAGGCCCCGATTTCATGGCCCCCTTCGGCGGTTACAAACAGTCGGGCAACGGCCGCGAATGGGGCGACCATGCCTTCGGCGAGTTCCTGGAAACCAAGGCCGTCATCGGCTGGAGCCGGGCAGCCGCCGCCGAATGAGGTTGTTTGCGCGGCTGCTCAGCTTCGGCCTTGCGGCCGCGCTCGCCTTCACGGCCTTCGGCTACTGGGGCGCCACCCGCGCGCCGGTCGTCGTCGAACACACCCATCGCCTGCCGGGCCTGCCTGCCGGCAGCCGGCTGCGCGTCCTCCTCATTGCCGACACCCATCACGGCTGGCCCGACATGCCGCCAACACGGCTCGCCGCGATCGTCGCCCAGGCCAACGCGCTGAAGCCCGATCTCATCCTGCTCGCCGGGGACTATCATGGCGGAAAGCTCCTTGATTTCGAGCGCAGGCCCAGGCTCGAACCCGCCATCCGCCCCTTTGCCGCCCTCAAGGCGCCGCTCGGCGTCTTCGCGGTCATGGGGAACCACGATTCGATGCGCTGGACGCCCTATGTCTTCGCCCGTCAGCCCGGCCCCCGGCTCCTCATCAACGAGAGCGTGGATGTCGGGCCCCTCGTCGTCGCCGGCGCCACCTCCGCCACTATCAGCGCAGACGTCCCGGGAACATTGGCGCGCATCGCGCCCGGCACCAAGCCCATCCTGTTCCTGCTGCACGAAGGCGACCATTTCGCCTATGAACGAGCGCCCGACCGCCCGGTCCTCGCGCTCGCCGGCCACACCCATGGCGGCCAGATCCTGTTCCCGGTGATCGGCTCGCCGGCCGACCTCATCCTCGGCACCCCGGCCTGCCGCCGCGGCCCCTGCACCCTCAACGGCTGGCCGCTCCATGTCACCTCCGGCGCCGGAACCAGCTGGCTCCCCCTGCGCATCGGCGTCCCCCCAGAGATCGTCCTTCTCACGCTGACACCCTGACACATCGTCGGCCCGGACCTGCCCGCTTCCGCGCACGCGCAGATCGGGGACCTCGAGCCGTCAAGGAACCGAGGGTTTCACAAGAGCCGGCACAGGAACGACCGGCTACGCCTCCGGCAAAAAGTCCGGCACGCTCAGATACCGTTCCCCAGTGTCATAGTTGAAGCCCAGCACCTTCGCTTCCCGGCCCAGCTCGGGCAGCTTCTGCGCAATCGCCGCCAGCGTCGCGCCGGAAGATATGCCCACCAGCATCCCTTCCATCCGCGCAGCCTTGCGCGCCATCTCCTTCGCATCGGCCGGGTCCACCTGCACCACCCCGTTCAGAAGTTCGGTGTGCAGGTTGCCCGGAATGAACCCGGCCCCGATTCCCTGGATCGGGTGCGGCGAAGGCTGGCCCCCCGAAATCACCGGGCTCAGCGTCGGTTCCACGGCAAACACCTTCAGACCCGGCCATTTCGGCTTCAGCACCTGTGCCACGCCCGTGATATGACCGCCGGTGCCTACGCCGGTAATGATCGCGTCCAGACCATCCGGAAAGTCCGCCAGTATCTCCAGTGCGGTCGTGCGCACATGCACGTCGATGTTGGCATGATTCTCGAACTGCTGCGGCATCCAGGCGCCCGGCGTCTCCGCCACGATCTCCTGCGCCCGCGCAATCGCCCCCTTCATGCCCTTCTCGCGCGGGGTCAGGTCGAAGGTCGCGCCATAGGCCAGCATCAGCCGCCGCCGCTCCAGGCTCATGCTCTCGGGCATCACCAGGACAATCCGGTATCCCTTCACCGCCGCCACCATCGCAAGCCCGATCCCCGTGTTGCCGCTGGTCGGCTCAACGATGGTCCCGCCGGGCTTCAGCGCGCCCGAGGCTTCCGCAACCTCGATCATCGCCAGCGCGATCCGGTCCTTGATCGATCCGCCCGGGTTCTGCCGCTCGCTCTTGATCCACACCTCGGCCTGCCCGAACAGCCGTGTCATGCGGATGTGCGGGGTGTTGCCGATCGTCTCCAGGATGTTCGCTGCACGCATGTGGTTTGCTCCTTCAGCCCTTAAGGCTCTCCGGCAGTTCCAGCCGGTCCGCATCCCGCAGTTCGGGAAACAGCCAAGCCCATAGCAAAGTCACGCCCAGCGCGAGAAGGCCACCCCCCACCGTCGCGGCAACAGGCCCGACAATTGCGGCCATCACCCCGGCCCGAAACTCGCCAAGTTCGTTCGACGCGCTCACGAACAGCAGCGACACGCTCGAAACCCGCCCCCGCATCGAATCCGGCGTGTGCAGCTGGATCAGCGAGGATCGCACATAGACGCTCACCATGTCCGCTGCCCCCATCACCACCAGGCTCACCAGGCTAACCCACAGGATGGTCGAAATCCCGAACGCCACCGTCGCAAGCGCGAACAGCCCCACATTCACGAACATCTTGGCGCCAACGCGCCTGCCCAGCGGCCGCTGTGTCAGCAAAAGCGCAACCCCGGCCGCCCCTACCGCAGGCGCCGCCCGCAGCCAGCCCAGCTCCGCCGGCCCCACCAGAAGTATGTCCCGCGCATAGATGGGCAGCATCGCCGTCGCGCCGGCCAGGATTACCGCGAACATGTCCAGGCTGATCGCCCCGAAAACGATGCGGTTGCCCCGCACATAGTCCAGCCCCTCGCGCACGGCCGCCAGCCCCTTCGCCCCCGTTCCCGCCGGCAGCGTCACCGGCGGTATCCGGAACAGCGCCACGATCGAAACCTGCAACAGCGTGGCTGCGATCAGATAGGGCAGGGGCGGCGCCACATCATAGGAAAGCCCGCCAACCACCGGCCCCAGCACCGCACCCGTCTGCCAGCCGATCGAGTTCCAGGCGATCGCGGTCGGCAGCACGGCCGCCGGCACCAGGCTTGGCGCCAGCGCACTAAGCGACGGCGCCGCGAACGCGCGTGCCACACCCAGCGTCACCGCCACCGCAAACAGAGGCCACAGCAGGGTGGAACCCGCCACGGCCAGCAAGGCCAGCGCCCCCGCACACAGCAACTCCAGCAGAAGGGCACACCGCGCGATCACCCGCCGATCCATCCGGTCGGCCACCACCCCCACCACCAGGCTCAGCAGGAAAACGGGAAGGAACTGCGCCAGCCCGACCAGCCCCAACAGGAACGCCGCCTTCGAAATCGGCATGGTGGCCCGCGCCAGATCATAGACCTGCCACCCGATCACCACCACCATCATGATCTGCGCCAGCGTCGAGCCCAGCTTTGCCACAAAGAAGGCGCGAAAGGCCGGAAACGTGAAGGGAGAGGGCGGCTGATCGGTCGACACGCGATATCCCTAGCAGCGCGGCGCACCGGGCGCGCAGAAACTTTCGAGCGCTCTCCCGCAGAAACCGACCCCGCAATGGACAAGGGCCAACCGGGAGAGAGGTCGCCCCTGTTCCACATGCGCTGGATGCAGCTGGCCTCGTGACCTGTTCTTTGAACCGTCGATGCCACGGCCCGAGGAAGCGCTGTCCGGCAGGCCGGATCGCATGCATAAGCGCACACGCGCACCAGCGCAGGAACCATACCGCATCCCGCTGGCCATCGGCTATCCGCGCAGCGGCAAGCGCGACCGCGCGCCGGCCGACAGGCCGAACGCGACCAGTCTTCCGCATCGAGACCTGGTATTCAGTGGATTAGCGCTCCGCACTAACCACTGGCGCTTACGAACGAGTCCAGCACCATCTTCACCCCCGCCTCGTCGAAATCGATCTCCAGCTTGTTCCCGTCCTGCCCCTTCACCGTCCCCATTCCGAACTTCGCATGGAATACCCGGGCCCCGATCCCGATGTCATCGCGCGGCGCACCGCCCACCGTCGAACTCAGCGGCCGCGCATCGATCACCCCCGGCTGCACCCGGAACGCGCGCCCCATGGGGGAACCTGCCGCCGTCGCCCGGTTCAGCCCGCCGCGCGTCGCCGCCCGTTCCCAGCCCGGCCCGCGTCCCGTGCCCCGCTCAAGATGCGCGAACGGGTCCCTGTCACTCACGGCCGCACGCCACAGGCTTGCCCCGCCGCTCAGCGTGCTCTCCGCCTCCACATGCTCCGGCGGCAATTCCCCCAGGAACCGGCTCGGGATTGCACTCGTCCACTGGCCATAGACCCGGCGGTTCTGTGCATGGAGGATCACGGCACGCCGCCGTGCCCGGGTGATCCCCACATAGGCCAGCCGCCGCTCCTCCTCCAGCGCGGCCGCCCCATTCTCGTCCAGCGCCCGCTGGCTCGGGAACAGTCCTTCCTCCCAGCCGGGCAGGAAAACATGGTCGAATTCCAGGCCCTTGGCGCCGTGCAGGGTCATCATCACAACCTTGTCGGCATGGTCGCCCCGGTCATTCTCCATCACCAGCGCCACATGCTCCAGGAAGGCCTGAAGGTCGGTGAACCCCTCCATCGCCCGCACCAGCTCGGCCAGATTGTCGATCCGCCCCGCCGCCTCGGCACTGCGGTCTGCCTCCAGCATCGCGATATAGCCGGATTCCTCAAGCACCGTCTGCGCCAGTGCCGCCTGGTCCATCACGTTCATCTGGTCGCGCCACCGCCTGAGGCTCGCCAGCAGGTCGGCCAGCGCCCGCCGCGGCGCCGGCCCCAGCTCGTCCGTCTCCACCAGGGCCTGCGCCGCCATCGGCAGCGTCAGCCCCGTCGCCCGGGCATGGGCCTGCACCCGCGCCTGCGCCTTGTCCCCCAGCCCCCGCTTGGGCGTGTTCACGATCCGCTCGAATGCAAGCGCATCATCGGGCTGCGCCACCAGCCGCAGATAGGCCAGCGCATCGCGCACTTCGGCCCGCTCGTAGAAGCGGAACCCGCCAACGATGCGATAGGGAAGCCCGATCGCGATGAACCGGTCCTCGAACTCGCGTGTCTGGAAGCTCGCCCGCACCAGAATCGCGATCTCGGTCGGCAGCACGCCCTCGCGCAGCAGCCGTTCGATCCGCTCGCCCACCAGCCGGGCCTCTTCCGGCCCGTCCCACACCGCAATCGAACCGACCTTTTCCCCGGTCTCGATGGGGGTCCACAGTGTCTTCCCCAGCCGCCCCTTGTTGTGCTGGATCACATGCGCGGCGGCGGCAAGGATATGCGGCGTCGACCGATAGTTCTGCTCCAGCCGGATGATCCGCGCGCCGGGAAAATCCTGTTCGAACCGCAGGATATTGGCAACCTCGGCGCCCCGCCAGCTGTAGATCGACTGGTCGTCGTCGCCCACGCAGCAGATATTGCCCCGGCCACCCAGCGCCTGCGCCGACAGCAGCGTCAGCCAGCGATACTGCGCCGCGTTGGTATCCTGGTATTCGTCCACGAGGGCATAGCGAAACCGCCGCTGCCATTCGCCCAGCACATCGGGATGCGCGGTGAAGATCGTGATCATGTGCAGCAGCAGGTCGCCGAAATCGGCTGCATTCAAAGCCTTCAGCTCCGCCTGATAGCGCGCGTAAAGCTCTGCCCCGCGCCCGTCCGCAAAGGCAAAGCTTTCCCCCTTCGGCACCTGGTCAGGCGTCTGACCACGGTTCTTCCACCGGTCGATCAGGCCCGACAGCTGCCGTGCGGGCCACCGCTTTTCGTCGATCCCCGCGTCCAGAATCAGCCGCTTCAACAGCCGCAACACATCGTCGGTGTCGAGAATGGTGAAGTTCGATCGCAACCCCACCAGCTCGGCATGGCGCCTGAGCATCCGTGCAGCGATGGAATGGAAGGTGCCGACCCAGGGCATCCCTTCGGCCGCAGGCCCGATCATCTGCACCAGCCGGTGCCGCATTTCGGCAGCCGCCTTGTTCGTGAAGGTGACCGCCAGGATCTCCAACGGCCAGGCGCGCTTGGTCGCCAGCACATGTGCCAGCCGCGCCGTCAGCGCCCGCGTCTTGCCCGTGCCGGCGCCTGCCAGCACCAGAACCGCGCCTTCCAGCACGGTCGCCGCCTCATATTGCGGCGGGTTCAGCCCGGCCAGATAGGCCGGCTGCGTCTCGAGGGGGGAGGCCGACATTGCTGCGAACGTTTAGAGAACAAGCCCACCCGCCGCAAGCGCCTCCGGCCGAAGCAGCGTCAGGCTCGCCTTGCCCGTGCCGCGCACCGTCTCGACCATGAAACCGGGAGCCGCCACCACCTCGTTCCGCGCCGTTTCCACCGACACCCAGGCATGGGGCGCGACCCAGCCTGCCGCCAGCGCCGAGGCCAGCGCGCCTGCCGCCAGGCCGCTGCCGTAGGGCGGATCGAGGAAGATGAGGTCTGCTGCCGCCGACGCGCTCGGCAGGGTTGCCGCATCGAGCCCCACCAGCCGGGCGTCGGCACCGAGCCTCTCGATGTTCGCTGCGATTGCCTTGCGCGCTGCTGGCGACTTTTCCACCAGAAAGGCCCGCGCCGCGCCTCGCGACAGCGCCTCCAGCGCAAGTGCGCCCGAGCCGGCGAAAAGGTCGAGCACGGTCAGCCCCTCAAAGCTTCCCAGCCGGCTCTGCAGCATCGAAAACAGCGTTTCGCGCGCCCGGTCGGCCGTTGGCCGTGTCCCGTCGCCCCGCGGGCTGTCGAGCGGGCGGGAGCGCCAGGCCCCCGCGATGATGCGCACCTCAGCTCTCCCGCGGCGGCCGGCTGCTGCGCGCCAGCGTGCGCCTCAGCTGCACCACGGCCCCGGCCGGGGCCTCGTCCACGCCGCGCACGGCCAGTTCGCCAAGCGTGAAGGGGCCATACCGGGTGCGGATCAGCCTGCTGACCCGCAGGCCCATCGCCTCGCACAGCTTGCGCACTTCGCGGTTCTTGCCCTCGGTCAGCGTCATGGTCAGCCACACATTTGCACCGTCGGCCCGCGCCCGGCGGTCGACCGACGCATCCACCGGCCCATAGCGCACGCCCTCCAGCGTCACCCCCATTGCCAGCTGCTCCAGATCGGATTGGCGCACTTGGCCCATCGCGCGGACCCGGTAGGTGCGCGGAACGGCGTTGGCCGGAAGTTCCAGCGCCCGCTTCAGCTCGCCGTCGTTGGTCAGCAGCAGCAGACCTTCGGTGTTGAGGTCCAGCCGACCCACCGGCACTAGGCGGGGCAGGGTGGCCGGCAGCACATCATAGATGGTCGGCCGCCCGCCGGGATCGCGGGCTGCCGTCAGCACGCCCGCCGGCTTGTGGAACAGGAAGATGCGCGTTGCCTCGGCCTCGGCCACCGGCTTGCCGTCCACCGTGACGCCTTCCAGCGACGACAATATGGTGGCAGGCGTGTCCAGCACCACGCCGGCCACCGCAACCCGACCTTCTGCGATCATCCGTTCGATGTCGCGCCGCGACCCTGCTCCGGCGCGCGCCAGCAGCTTCGCAATGCGGTCGCCAGCGCCAGCCGCCCTGGGCGTGCCTGCCGGCGGCGCAGCGCGCGCCGTCCGTGCAGCCCTGCGGCCACCGGTGCGCTGGCCTGGTGCTGCTGCCCGGCTGCCCGGACGTCCCGGGCCTGCCGGCCTGTGTGGCCCCGCAGGACCCCCGGGCCGCTTCGGCCCAGCAGGCCCCTGCCGCGGCGGGCGTCCCTCAGCCATCGACCGGCACGCCGATCAGCGATTTCGATGTGCGGATCGTCAACGAGGTCTTCACGCTCGCCACATTCGCCGCGCTTGTCAGATGTTCGGTCAGGAAGGCCTGAAAGCTCGGCAGGTCACGCGCCACCAGCTTCAGGATGAAGTCGATCTCGCCGTTCAGCATGTGGCATTCGCGCACATGGGGGAGGGCAGCGACATGGGCTTCGAAGGCGCGCAGGTCGGTCTCGGCCTGGCTCTTCAGGCTCACCATTGCGAACACGGTGATCGGCCAGCCCAGCGCTTCGGGCGAAAGATCGGCGTGATAGCCCTTGATGACACCCCCATCTTCCAGCGTGCGGACGCGGCGCAGGCAGGGCGGCGCCGTCAGCCCTACCTTTGCAGCAAGATCGACGTTGGTCATGCGGCCGTCGACCTGCAGATGCGCAAGAATGTCCCGATCGATCTGGTCGATCTGATGTGTGCGGCTCATTGGCAGTTACGATCTCCGAGTGTCAGGTCGACATAATATTATTGCGCGGCTGCGCAAGGGATGTTCAGCGCAAGCCCGGCCGCGGGGCGCGGGGCCGAGCCATTCTATGGCCGAGGACGGAGCGCATGCGCCGAAACTTGCGCTGCACGTGCGCGCCGCCTAAGTCGGCCCATTCAGCGCCGCCGGACGCGGCCCAGCTTTCCCAAGGACGTGTGAAATGGCAGACATCAGGCGAACCAAGCTGCTTATCATCGGGTCGGGGCCGGCCGGGTATACGGCTGCGGTCTATGGCGCAAGGGCCATGCTGCAGCCGGTGCTGGTCGAGGGGCTGCAGCCGGGCGGTCAGCTGACCATCACCACCGATGTCGAGAACTGGCCAGGCGAAACCGCGATCATGGGGCCCGACCTGATGGCAAAGCTGCGCGCCCAGGCCGGGCATGTGGGCACCGAGCTTGTGTCCGACATCGTGTCCGCCATCGACCTGTCGAAGCGTCCCTTCCACGCGACGCTGGATTCGGGCGGGGTGATCGAGGCCGACACCGTGGTGATCGCAACCGGCGCGAGCGCCCGCTGGCTGGGGCTCGACAGCGAGACGCGGCTGCGGGGCCGGGGCGTGTCGGCCTGCGCCACCTGCGATGGGTTCTTCTTCCGGGGCAAGCATGTGGCCGTCGTCGGCGGCGGCAACACCGCGGTCGAGGAAGCGCTGTTCCTCACCAAATTCGCGCAGCGGGTCACGCTGGTTCACCGCCGTGGCGAACTGCGCGCCGACAAGACCAACCAGCAGCGGCTGTTTGCCAACCCCGGGATCGAGCTGGTTTGGAACGCGACCGTGTCGGACGTGCTGGGCACCGACGGGGTGGAGGGCATCGAGCTGACCGACACCCGGACCGGCGTGATGCGCAGCCTTGCAGTCGACGGCCTGTTCGTCGCGATCGGGCACGACCCGGCGACCGGCCTGTTCAAGGGCCAGCTGGCAATGGACGAGGAGGGCTATGTGCTGACCGCCCCGGATTCGACCGCCACCAGCGTGCCGGGCGTGTTCGCTGCCGGCGACGTGAAGGACAAGCTCTACCGCCAGGCAGTTACGGCCGCCGGCATGGGCTGCATGGCCGCGCTCGAGGCCGAGCGCTTCCTGGCGCACGGGGCCGAAGCCGCCCACCAGCAAGCGGCCTGAGGCCGGGGCCGGATAGCCGGGGCAGGAGAGACCAGCCGACATGCCGATCGATTGGGACAAGCTTCGGCTGTTTCACGCCGTTGCCTCGGCCGGCAGCTTCACCGAGGGCGCGCGACGGCTGAAGCTGTCGCAGCCGGCGCTGAGCCGGCAGGTGATCGCACTGGAGGAGGCGCTGGGCGCCAAGCTGTTCCACCGCCATGCCCGCGGTCTTGCCCTCACCAACGAGGGCGAGCAGCTGCGCGCGACCACTTCGCGCATGGCCGACGAGATCGAGCGCACGCGAAGCTCGATCGAGGCGACCCGCAACCGGCCCACGGGCGAGATCAAGCTGACGACCACAGTCAGCTTCGGCTCGTCGTGGCTGCCGATGCAGCTGAAGGACTTCATCGAACTTTACCCCGACATAAGGGTGAGCCTGATCCTGTCGGACGAGGAGCGCGACCTTTCGCGCCACGAAGCCGACTGCGCGATCCGGTTCCACAAGCCGCACCAGGCCGACCTGATCCAGCGGCCGCTCGCCACCATCCGGCACCGGTTGTGCGCCGCGCCTGCCTATCTTGAGGCGCACGGCGAGCCGGAGTCGCCGGCGGATCTGCTGAAGCATCGGCTGATCGCCTATGGGCCCGAGGCGCCGGCCTACCTCAGGTCGCTGAACTGGGCGCTGGAACTGGGCCATGACGGTCCGCCCCGGGATCCGGCGATGAGCGTCAACAACAGCTTCGGCATCCTGCAGGCGGTGGAAGCGGGCGCCGGGATTGCAGCGCTACCCACCTATCTGATCCGCCATTCCGGCAAGCTGAAGGTGCTGCTTCCCGAACTGCAAGGCGCGGTTTTCCAGACCTATTTCGTCTATTCATCCGAGCTCCGCGGGTCGGTGCGGGTGGCAGCGCTGAGGGACTTCCTGATCGACCGCATGACACCCCAGAACCTTGGGGATGCCATTCGCTAGCGCTGCCGGGCCATGCACTTCGCGCATAGCAGACGTGATTCTTTCGCACTTGCACAAAAAACGCAGGCCTCATACATAGAGGATGTTGCTGCACTGCAGCGCAGGGCCGGTTTCCTCACTCCTCCCCGAGACACCGGCTTGGTCGACCGCCACTCTCCCTCCCTCCCTCGGGGGTCGGCCGAAATCTGGGCCCGGTGTCGAGCTTGCTCCACCGGGCCCTTTTTCGTTCAAAGGCAGCCGCCGTCAGCGCACAGCGCTGATCGGCGGACTCGCCGAGACCGCGGCCGGCGTGCGGCCGGCGTAGCCGGTCGACACGTCCGACGAGCGGTCTTCGCCCGCAACCTTCCGGCCTTTCTGTCTTTCCCGACCCCAGCGGACCCGGCGGCTTTGCTGCCGGCCGCGCCGCCAGGCGCCTAACCTTGATGACAAGAAACAAGCGCACGGCTATCACCCGCCGAGGTGGGGCCTGTAGCTCAGTTGGTTAGAGCTGGCCGCTCATAACGGCTTGGTCGCGGGTTCGAGTCCTGCCGGGCCCACCACTCTTCTCAAGAATGCAAGCGCCATCAATCACTTGCGATCAGATTCGGCTAACCCGGTTTCCAGGTTGGCCATTTTCGCAGCCGCAGCATCGGCTAGGCGGGCCTTGTTCGCTGCCTTGATGTCTCGTGCAACTTCACTGTCGGTCTTGTGACCAGTCCACGCTTTGATTTCAGCGTTCGTTGCACCGGCCTCCGCCATTCTGATCGCGGCAGTCTTCCGCAGCCATTCTTCACGATACAGCCGCTGGACCCGCTTCTTGTTGACCGCATGGCCCTCGCGCCGCAGCAGCACATGCAGCCGCCGATAGCCGAACCGGCGACGCTCCTGCGCCAGCGCCGTCGGGCGCGCGCACAGCACACCATCATCGTCCCGCGTCGCCCGGCAGCGCACGCTCGTCCGGTCGGTCCCGATCACCCGGCACGCCCGCCGCTCGCTCAGCCCGAACTCCTCGAGGGCATGGTCAACCGCATCCCGCTTTGCGTCGGGCGTCACCATTTTTGCGCTGATATCTTTCAACACGGCAATGTCCAGCATTGCCTCGGCCAGCAGTCGCTTCAGCTTGGCGTTCTCATCCTCCAACGACCGCAGCCGCTTGGCCTCAGACACCTCCAGGCCGCCATACCTGGCCTTCCACCTGTAGAACGTCGCCGAACTGATCCCGTGCCTGCAGGCACACCTCCGCTGTCGGCGCCCCTGCCTCCTGCTGGCGCAGGAGCGCGATGATCTGCTCGTCCGTAAACCGTGATCGCTTCATCGTCCGGCCCTTCTCTCCTGCGGCGGACTCCAGTCATTTCTGGAGGAATTTCAGGGGGTCAGGTCAGCATGCATCGACATGGTTTTCGAAGAACGCGGCGATCTGTGGCGCGATTGTCATACAGGTTTTCGCTCCATGTCACCGATCATGTGGTGACGCGCGCTGCTGCGCGGCAGTGCAGTGCAGTGCAGCACCGCAGCGGCAGGTCAACTCAGCGGGCGACCGCTGATCGCCCAGACGCGTGCCGGAAGCCAATCAGGCAACTGCTGCCTCCTCGATCACCGACACAAAACCTTCAAACTGTGGCCGCCCGATGTACATGCCGGTGGTGCGTGGCGCGTTGGCATGCGCTGCGCGAAACTGCTCTGATGTTGTCCAGGCACGAAAGGCATCTTCGCTGGCCCACATCGTATGGGTTGCATACAGTGTATGATCATCAGCAGCGGGCCCGCGCAGCAGATGAAAGCTATGGAAGCCAGGCATTTCAGCTAGATGGCTTTCGCGGTTGCGCCACACCGCTTCAAAGGCCGCCTCGTGGCCGCGGGCGATGTGGAAGCGGTTCATGGCGATGAACATCAACGGTTCTCCTGTCATTCCTGCATCTGCCAGCCAGCGACATAATGGGCGGGGTTGGGGCCGGGATCGCACGCGCCGGCCGCTTCCGGATCTGAAATGCCGGGGATCGCGGCAAATACTGCGCGATGGCCCAGCGCGGCCAACTGGTGGGCCACACCGTCGCCGCCTTCCACATGGCCAATGCCCATCATGCCGACCACGCGAGCTTCGGGCCGCTGCGCCAGGATGGCGGCGATGCCTTCGGCCATGGCCCGATCCCACATGCCCTGCGCCGCCATGAAGCGAGCGATCGTTTCAGGCTTGGGCGGTGGATCGCCAGGCTTGCCGTGGTCGGCAAAGCTGGCCTCAAGCCGGGCGCGATAGGCAGCGGTTGGCTCTTCCGGGCGGCCGATGGCGGTGCCGGCGGTCGCAGCGGCGGCCATCCCGGCCTCGATCCCTTCACGCGCGGTGGCGCGCACGATGGCGCGGTCTATGTTGATGGCGCGGATTGGGATGTTTCGTTCGCGGGCCAGCGCGAACACTGCGCGATAGGCGGCGAAATCGTGGCGCCACAGGGCATTCCAGTCGCTTTCGGCGAGGAACTGCGCTTCATCGATGGTCCCGGCGACGAACCGGTCCAGTGTGCGCTGAACGCGGCGCGGCAGCCATTCCACCGCTATCACCAGCGGCCGGCCATCGCGCGCGAGCGTGGCAGCGGTGGCGGCCTGCCAGGCGTGGATCCCGGGCGTGGCGTGAGCCTCGCCCAGCAGCACGACGCGGGCCTTGGCGGCGCTGGTGAGCGCCTGAGCATCGGACAGCATCTGGCTGTTGCCGTCACGCCATTCGCCGGCCTTGAGGCAAGGTGTGGCCGGTGGCTGTGGCGGCAGTGGCGGGGCATCGGCCGGGGGCGCGCTTTGCGCCAGTGCGGCGGCCGCCAGAAGGGTGAAGGCGATGCTCATTTCGCGGCGATGGCCGGGGCGGCACCATTTGTCATCTCGCCCGCTGCGGCCAGCACACGCGCGGCCTCGCACGGGCTCAGCGCGAAGGCTTCGGTGATGATCTCGGCTGTCAGCACGCTGGCCGGCGGGGCAAAGCGCGGCGGCTGTTCGGGTGCCATCAGCAGCATCCAGTCGGCGTAGGGCGCGCCGAGCACCAGATCGTGCAGCGATACGAATACGATGGCGCCATCGCGGGCGGCGCTGGCAAAGCGGCGCATCAACGCGAATTGGTGGGCATAATCTAGCCCGGTGAGCGGTTCGTCAAGCAGCAGCAGGGGGTGGGCGATGCTGCTGGCGAAGGCGGCCTGCACCTGCGCCAACGTGCGGGCGATGTGCACCCGCTGCTGCTCGCCGCCGGACAGCTGCGTGGCCGGGCGGGCCGCAAAGCGGGCGACATCGGCATCGGCCATGGCGGCCGCCACAATGGCTTTGCCCGCGCCACTGGCCGCCGAAAGGCCGAAGGGTGCGAGGCCCATCGCCACAACATCGATTACCGGAAAGGCGAAGGCAACCGCCACGCGCTGCGGCAGGAAGGCCCGGCAACGGGCGCGCTGCGCCAGCGCCAGGCGATGCACGGGCCGGCCATCCAGCAGCACCGAGCCGTCGGCTGGCGCGGCATCGCCGGCCACAGCTTCCAGCAGTGTTGATTTGCCGACACCATTGGGGCCGGCGACGAGCGTGAGGCTGCCTATGCCCGGCGCCGCGCTGAGACCCTCCACCAGGGTGCGGCGGCCGCGGGCAATGCGCACCTGCGACAGCTCGAGGTTCATGCCAGCCCTCCCGATCGCACGCGGCCGAGCAGCAGCGCGAGGAAGGCCGGCGCGCCGACCATCGCCATCACGATTCCCACCGGCACCTCAGCCGGCAGCGCCACCATTCGTGCCACCAGATCGGCCAGCGACAGCAGCGCCGCGCCGCCCAGCGCCGCCAAAGGCAGCAGAGCCCGGTGGCCCGGCCCGGCGATCAGCCGGATGAGGTGCGGCACGATCAGGCCGATAAAGCCGATGATGCCGGAAAGCGCCACGGCGGAACCAACGATGAGGGCCACGGCCAAGCCGAGGCGGCGGCGCAGGCCATCGGTGTCGAGGCCGAGGTGGCGGGCCGGCGCCTCGCCCAGCGCCAGCAGATCAAGCCCGCGCGCAGTCGTGAAGATCACGGCCGTCGCACACCCAAGCAACAGCAAGGCCGGCAACAGCACGGCCTGTTCCACCTGCGCCAGCGAGCCCATCATCCAGGTGCTGAGTGCGCGCAATTCATTGTCGGTCGCGACATAGCTGGCCACCCCGATCAGCGCGCCCCCCAACGCGTTCACACCGATGCCGATCAGCAGCATCAACAGCGTAGCTTCCGGCCCGCGGCTGCGCGCGCCCAGCGCCAGCACCAGCACGATGGCCGCTACGGCGCCCACAAATCCCATCAACGGCAGCCCAAACGGCAGCAGCGGTGCCAGCACCGCCGGCAGCATGGCGGCAATCGTCTGGCCGGCGACCAGCCAGCCCGCCGCGCCCAGCGCCGCGCCGGTGGATACGCCCAGCAGGCCGGGCTCTGCCAGCGGGTTGCGGAACAATGCCTGCATGGCAGCGCCGGCCAGCGCCAGCGCGGCGCCCACTGCCATCGCCGCCACCATGCGTGGCATGCGGATGCCCATCAGCACCAGTTCAGCCGCAGGATCGGCCGGCGTTGCCCCGGCAAGAACGGCAAGCAGATCGGTGCCGCTGATCGCCACTGCACCAAGGCACAGATTGGCGATGATCGATGCGAGCAGCAGCATGATCAGCGCCACCCCCAGCAGGGCTGGCCGCGAAAGCGCCGGGTGCCGGATCAGCGGGGCGGCAAGGCTGGCCATCAGGCGGCCTTTGCTGCTGCCAGCGCGGCAAGCGCCTTGCGGGCCGATGCCACCGCATCAGGCAGGCGTGGGCCGAACCCCAGCGCGGCCTGACTGTCCACAACATGAAAGCGGCCAGCGCGGCCAGCCGGCGTGCCGGCAAACACCGGATCGGCCTTCAGCCGATCAAGCCCGCCGGCGATATTGAGCACGTGCGAAGGCACGATGATGATGGCTGGCGCGCCGGCGATGGCGGCTTCGGCCGAAAGCGGTTTGTAACCTTCGGCGATGAAGATGTTGCGGCCACCGGCAAGGCGGATGAAGCTGTCTCCAGCGCTGTTCTGGCCGGCGGCCAGCACGCGCCCGGGCGCCTGGGCCAGGATCAGCAGCGCGCGCGGCGCCGACCAGCCGGCGGGCAGCGGCCGTTCCAGCCGGGCCAGCACATCGCGGGCCAGGCGATCGGCGGCCGGCGCGGCGCTTACGGCATTGCCGATCAGGCGGATGCGGTTGGCCACATCGGCTGGTGCGTAACCGGCCGGCAGCTGCAGGATCTTGACGCCGGCGGCCGCCACCTGGCGCAACACGGCATCCGGCCCGGCGCCATCGGCAGCAATGATCAGGCCGGGGCGGGCGGCCAGGATCGGTTCGGGCGCCAGGCTGCGCAGATAACCCAGCTTGGGCAGGCTGTTCACGGCGGCGGGATAATTGGCCGTATCATCAGTGGCCACCACCATCTTGCCGGCCCCGATGGCAAACAGGGTTTCAGCCACGTCAGAGCCCAATGCCACCACCCGGCGTGCCGGCTGGGCAAAGCCTGGCGCTGCTACCAGGGCAACCCCGCTGCCAATCAGCAGGCGCCGCGTGATCAAGGGGCGCGCAAACATCACAGCCCCGGGATCGCCTGCACACGTTCTGCCCAGGCCGCGATTTCCGGGCGGCCGGGTTTGCGCTCCCCAAAGAACTGGGCAATCAGGCTGCCATCATCGGCAAACAATTCGATCGAATGGACAGCGGCATCGCTCTGCGGTTTCCACACGGCATAGGCAGCGGCGATCATGTCTTCGCGCAGGTGCAGATTGAAGCCCTTGTCCAGCACGTTCAGCCAGGGGCCCATCACCTTCACATTGTGGATGGGGCCGCTGTGGATCTGGATGATGGCATCGTTGCCAACGAAGCACATGATCGGAATCGCCCGCGCGGCACAGTCTGCCAGCACGGCGCGGATCGCATCGGTGGCTATCGCGCGGGCATAGGGCGCGCCGGCCAGGCGCAGCGCCTGCTGCCGGTGCGCCTTCAGCTTGCGCAGCAGGCCGAAGAAATCATGCACGTCCTTCAGCCGTGACCAGCCTTCGCGCAGGGTTGCCACGTCGATGTCGGCATCCGGGCGCACGGATGGCGGCAGCGGGCCCGGCTCGGTGGTGACGGTCTCGAAGTCACCGGCAAAGCGCGCCACCAGCGCTGCCCAGGCGTCCATGTTGGTGACGGGGCGGGCGAATATCTTGTGGATGGCGGTGCCATGCTTGTCGAAGAATTGCAGGGAGTGGCGGATGCTGCCGTCCTTCTGCGGGGTTTCTACCGCATAGGCGCTGTCCCACTGGCGCATGAACAGCCGCAGATCGATCTGGTTATTCACCACCAGCCCCATGCCGGGGCCGATGTCGATCTTGTCGTACACCCCGTCCTTCTCGTGCACGCAGGCCGGGTTGCGGGTGAGAGCCATCACCGTGCCCAGGGGTGTGAGCGCCCTCAAAATGTCTGCTGCCGGAGCATCCAGCCGGGTAAGGCGCACACCCAGTTCGGCCGGCGCGTGGCGGGTGAGCCATTCGCCTTCGGAAAGGCCAAGGGCAGCGGCCGCCTCGATCGGGCGGAGTGGGGGTGCGGCAGGGGCAGCGATGGCGGACTGGCTCATCTTATCAATCCTTACGCGAAAGCGAATCATTCGCAATAGCAGTGCAGCAGTCGGGCCGGCGGGTCAATAGCGCAGGATCAGGCTGGCGCTGATATTGCGGCCAGGCATGGTGAAGGCGTCGGCGATGGGAGACGTGGCGGCCAGCCCGCGCACATCATTCCACCACCAGTATTTGCGGTTCGTCACGTTGAAGATGCCAAGGCGCGCCTGGGCATTGTCGTTGATGCTGAACGCCGCCGTGAGATCGAGGATGGTGAAGCCGGGGCTGGCAAAGCAATTGGGCGTGCAGGCTTCGGCAATCTCGTTCTGCTGCTTGGCCGCGCTATGCGTGACGATGGCCTGCATGAACAGCCGATCATCCAGCCCACGCCAGTTCAGGCCCGCCACCAGATTGAACGGGCTGATCGGCGAAAGCGGGGTTTGCACCGCCGCTTGGCCGGGTCGCACCCCGATAGATGTGCCTTGTGCCCAGGCGGCAGCAAGGTTCAAGCCAAAGCCCTTGCCCAGCGTGGCGTCCAGCTTGGCCTCGATACCCTCGATGTTGACGCTGGCGAAGTTGATGAACTGGAAGATCGCCGGATTGTCTGGGCGGAATGCGCCGGAAACCTGCACCTGATCGATGAAATCCCGATAACTGGCGGTAAAGCCGTTGACCTGGCCATTAAGCGCGATGCCGCCCAGCTTTGCCTCCTTCAGGCGCAGGCCGCCTTCCCAGGAACGGCTGGTTTCGGGTCGCAGGTCGGGATTGCCAAGCGACAGATAGCCGGCGACCGGATTGATGAAGCCGTTGTTGACCTGGCTCGGCGTCGGGCTGCGGAAGCCTTCGGCATAGCTGCCGAACAGGCCGAACGCCGGCGTTATCCAGCCCACGAAGCCCAGTTTGGGCGACAGCCGCTGGCCGGAGGAATTGACCTCCTGGCCCGGGAACAGCGGATCATCCTGCGCGCCAAGCCGATAATGATCGAGGCGCACAGACGGATACAGCAGCAGGCGGCCATCGGCGATATCGATGCTGTCCTGAATGAAGACGCCGCCCTGATCATAATCGGTATCGGGGAAGGCCTTGGTAGGGAAGGTTTCGCCCCGCGGCGGCACCGTGCCGTCGCGCAGGCCGCTCTGCCGGGTGCGCGATAAATCGCCACCCACCAATACCCGATGTTTCACGCCGCCAGTCCCGAATTTCAGCGAAACCTGGCCGTTGACGCCGGTGGCCCGATTGTTGAACTGGTTGTCCCGGATGCGATCGGGCGCGGTGTTGCGATCTTCAAAGCTTTGCTGGCGGTTGCGGCTTGTCTGCCGGAAGACAATCAGGAAGGCATCGTCTACCAGCCCCGATCCGCTGTAGCGCCAATCAAGGCTGATGCGGTCACGGGACAGATCATCCTGCAGGTCAAGATCGATGACGGCCGTGGGCGGCAGCACGCCCGATGGTGGCAGGGGCGTGCGGCCGGTGAGCACGTCGGATGCGGTTTCGCTGCGCAGCAATTCGCCCGTGAGCCGCAGCCTGTGACCTCCGCCAGCATCGAGCACCAGCTTGCCGAGCAAGGAATCACTGTTGGCTTCCAGAGGGTTCGGCACGGTGCGGGTGGCATTCTCGGATGCATTGGTGCCGAAGTTGCGGGCCGGGCCATTGTCGCGCCGGCTGTAGGCGATCAGTGCCGACAACCTGCCGGTGCGTCCGGCCAACATCAGCGATTTGGTCCAGCCTTCATTGGCGTCGGCGTAGCCAAGCCGGGCGCGGGCACCAATATCATTGCCGTCCTTGATGAGGTCCTCCGGATCGCGCGTGATGAAGCTGACAGCGCCGGCCACGCCATCGGAACCATAGAGTGCAGCCGTGGGCCCGCGCAGGAACTCCACCGATTTCAGCAGTTCGATATCGGCATAGTCGCCGCGGCCGGCATTCTGGCCGCCAAAGGCAAAGGCATCAGGCAGGCGAATGAGATCCTGCTGGATCAGCACGCGGTTGCCGGACAGGCCGCGCACAGTGAAACCGCTGTTGCCATCGCGCCCGGTGCCCGCCAGCGCCGCACCGGGGCGGCTGGGCTGGCTGCGCACGTCGATGCCGGGCTCGAAGCGCACCAGGTCCTTGATGTCCTCCATCAGATTGTCTTCGATCTGCTCTGCGGTGATCACGCTCACCGTGGCCGCCACGTTGGCGGCATCGGTAGGAGTGCGGGTGGCGGTGACAGTGATCACGGCGGCTTCGCCGGCGTCGATACTGGCCACGCCTTCATTGCCCGCCACATTATCGGGGCGTGCCTCAGCGGGCGCTGGCAACATCACGACGAGAGCAAGGCCGGTAGTGGTCATCAGAGGGAAGCGCACAGCCGTAGGCGAAAAAGCCATAAAAGGGCTCCTAATTGCGAGTGATTCGCACATGCACTAGCAACAGCCTTTATGGAATTCAAGACATCGCTAATGCGACCTATTCGCGTTTAGTCACGCCTGTTCCCGAACCCTGGCCGGGCAAACGAAGGGTCTGCAATTATCGCTTGTTGACGCGGCCGTGGGTCAGCCACCTGTGACACTCGGCCAGAGCTGTTTGGGGCAGGACCTCCAATGACGCTTCACGCTGTTCACATCGCTGGCGCACGCCAGGTCGATCCCGGCCGCCAGGAAGCATGGCTACAATACCGTCAGACCGCACTCGAAACTGGGCGGGCGCACCCTCGCCGAGATCGCCGGCCAACAAGGTCGGGGGCATGCCCCCAACCCCGTTGCCATCCCATCGACCATGACCCACTGCCGCGCGGACTGGAATGGCGATGAGCCCGAGCGGCTGACTTTGGGGGGCGGCATCAGAACGGCAGCCAACTCGTCGTCAATGCCCAGGACCGGACAGTCCGCAGTCGGCTCCTAAACCGCCATCACAATCGGATTGGCTGAAAAGTGGACTTGACCCGCTTTGGTGGACGGTTTGCGGTTCAGGTCTGTTGGGTCGGGCAATGGCCCCTGCGTTCATGTTCCAGCGGAGAGAGGTATCCCAGCGCCGAGTGCCGGCGGGTTGGGTTGTAGAAGCCTTTGATGAAGTGGAAGTCGGCGATGCGGGCTTCGGGGTGGGAACGGAACCGGTGGCGATCGATCAGCTCGCATTCCAAGGTGGCAAAGAAGCTCTCGCACATGGCATTGTCGTATGCGTCGCCGACCGAGCCGGTGGACGGTCGGACACCTCGCGACCCGCTTTTTCGCAATGGCAACGCCTTCAGCCTGCAGCTCGGCGTGCACCCTGGGCGCCCCATAGGTGCCCCGCGAAGCGGCATGGATGGTCCGGATCAGACGCAGGAGATCGCCATCAGCCGTGGCCCGGGCAGACGGCGGCCGGCTGCGCCAAGCATAGTAGCCAGGTGCCGAGACCCGCAGAACACGGGCCATGATGCAGATGGGGTAATCGGCACGGCTATCGCGCTGATGAACCGGTAAACCCGGACGGGGTCGCCTTGCTCTCCCGTGCGAACCAGGCGTTCGGCGGGAAAGCCGTCCACCGGACGCCTTTCGGATCCGCCTCACCCTTTGCCAGGATGTAGCGTTCCTGCCGAAGCCGTGCGTTCTCGCGCCGGAGCTTCGTCAGCTCCTCGCGCTCAATGCTGGTCGGGCCATTCGCCCGCCGCCCGACATCCCGATCCGCCTGACGCACCCAGTTCCAGATCGATTGCGCCGTCGGCTCGAACTCCCGCAACAACTCCTCCGGCGTCCGCCCAGCGCGCACCAGCTCCACCATCTACCGCCGGAACTCCAGCGGATAGGCCCTTCTAAATCCTCCCATGAGACACCTCCAAATCCATCTTCAGGGTGTCCACCAAACCGGGTCAACTCCAGGCCGGGCAAAAATGTATAGCCCGTAAATTCGCACAACACACCTGAATATGCAACGCATTGCACATATCGGTTAGTCCGGTTCAGCTTGGCCGAGCCAGCCGATAGCGCGGCTTGCATCGCGAGCCAACTCCTGAATTCTGGCGATTTTTGACTTGCTGAAGAAAGCCTTGTCTTGAGAGCGAGCCAGAACGCTCATCGTCGCGACCAACCGGGATCGCGAATCAAATATCGGCACCGTAACGGCAGACAAGCCTGGAACGACTGATCCGAATGTTCGCGCATAGCCAAGAGTTCGTGCTCCCTCTAA
>BBPD01000147.1_pt2 | contig 31547 bp, 28 predicted proteins | sample 1344911 | NCBI WGS metagenome assembly BBPD01 (sample SAMD00019088, study PRJDB2971) | groundwater metagenome | biome: freshwater biome; feature: mineral spring; material: ground water | place: USA: CA, Sonoma | collected 2011-09 | depth surface m
GCAGCATCAGCACCGGCAGGTCCAGCCGCTCCAGCGGAAGCGCCTCCAGCTTCCGGCGCGATTGCGCAAAGGCGTTGATCCAGCCCCAGCTCACCCCGCCCGTCGCAAGCTCGGGGCGCGCTTCCACCCACAGCCCCTCGTCCTCGAAATGGGCCCGGCTGCCCGTCAGCAGCAGCTGCCGCTCGGGCCGGCGCTGGATGGCGCCATAGGGGGTCTGCCCCCAGGCAAAGTCTGCCGCCCTGCCGCGCGCCACCTGCAGGGGCGCAACCGACAGCGCCGCCTGCCGAACCGCGACCGGCCCGCCCAGCCCGAAGAAGGGCGCCGCCAGCACCAGCCCGTCCAGCTCCTTGCGGAACGGCAGGTCGCCCCGTTCCGGATCGCCCACCCACCGGGTCAGCAGATGCCCGCCCATGCTGTGCCCCAAGGCCAGCCAGCGTCGCCCCGACGTGGGCGCATCGAAGTCCGGCCCGGCCAAGGCCTCCAGCGCCCAGCCCGACAGCCGGTCCAGATCGGACAGCCATGTGTCGAAGCTGTCGATATGCCCTGCCCCATTGTCGGCAAGCCGGGTCGATCCCCCCTGCCCCCGCCAGTCGAAGCTCGCGATGGAAAATCCAGCCGCCCACAGGCTGGCGATCGCGTCGGCCCATTTCTCGTGGAAATCGGCCCGCCCGGTCAGCAGCAGCAGGTTCGCAACCGGCCGCTCGTGCATCAACAGCAGGGTCCGGATCGAGGCGCCGTCAGGCATCGTCTCGCGCCCGATGATGGCAGCGTCGGGCAGGTGGAACCGCGGCGCCGGCATCAGGCGCCGACCACACCGCCCGCCACCAGCGCGTCGATCTCGTCCGGGCCGATCCGCAGTTCGGCCAGGATCTCGCGGCCATGTTCCCCAACCATCGGCGGCGGCCGGCGATAGCTGGGGGGCGTCGCCATCAGCGCCAGCGGCTGGGCAATGGTGCGAACCCCGCCCATCACCGGGTGCACCTGCTGCACCACCATCCCGCGCGCGGTCGCCTGCGGGCTTTCCAGCGCCTTCCGCACCGTGGCAATGGGGCCGGCCGGCACCTGGGCGTCCGCCAGCAGGGCAAGCCACGCCTGGGCGTCCCGCGTCTTCAGGATTGCCTGCACCTCCGGCACCAGCAGCGCCCGGTTCGCGGCCCGCGCCGCGCTGGTCGCAAAGCGCGGGTCCGCCGCCCATTCCGCGCGCCCCACCAGCCGGGCAAAGTTCCCGAACTGGTGGTCGTTCCCCACCGCCAGCGCGATCGGGCGCGTCGCCGTCTCGAAATCCTGATAGGGCACGATTGACGGGTGCTGGTTCCCCATCCGCTGCGGCTCCACGCCGCCCATCCGCTGCGGCTCCACGCCGCCCATCAGCCAGCTTGTGCCCTGGTTTGCCAGCCATCCCAGCTGCACATCGAACAAGGCCATATCGATATGCTGCCCATTTGCAGGCGTTTTGTCATGTTTGTGATGCAGGGCCGCCAGGATCGCCGCCACCGCCATCATGCCCGTTGTCAGGTCCGCAACCGCAACCCCCGCCCGCAACGGCTTTCCGCCGGCCTCGCCGGTAATGTCCGTCAACCCGCCCTCGGCCTGGATCATGAAGTCATAGCCGGCCCGCTGCGCATCCGGGCTATTGTGCCCGAAGCCGGTGATCGAACACCAGACAAGCCCCGGAAATCGTTCGCGAACCGACCGATGGTCAAGCCCGAAGCGGTCGAGGTCGCCGGGCTTGCAATTCTCCACGACCACATCTGCCCATGCGAACAGCCGCTCCAGCACAGCGCGGCCTTTCGCCAAGTGAAAATCCGGCGCCAGGCTCCGCTTGTTGCGGTTGCAGGCAAAGAAATAGCTGGCATTTCCGCGGCTTCCGTCGGCATTCACCGCCCAGGGCGGCCCCCAGCTGCGGGTATCGTCACCCTTCCCGGGGCGCTCTACCTTGATCACGTCGGCGCCCAGGTCGCCCAGCATCTGCGCCGCATCGGGCCCAGCCAGCACGCGCGACAGGTCGAGAACCTTCAGGCCGTCAAGAGCAGCGGGGGTCATTTCCGGCGGAGCGCGGCCTGCGCAGCCGCCAGCCGGGCAATCGGCACCCGCCAGGGCGAACAGCTCACATAATCGAGGCCCACGCCTTCGCAGAAGTCGATGGTGGCAGGGTCCCCGCCATGCTCGCCGCAGATGCCAAGCTTCAGGTCTGGCCTGACCGCCTTGCCACGCTCGGCCGCAATCGTCACCAGTTCGCCGACACCATCGACGTCAAGGCTGACAAAGGGATCGCGCGGGTAGATTCCAGCCTCCACATAATCGCCCAGGAAGCGTGCTGCATCATCCCTGCTGATACCCAGCGCCGTCTGCGTCAGATCGTTGGTTCCGAACGAGAAAAACTCGGCATCGGCCGCAATGTCGCCGGCTCTCAGCGCCGCGCGCGGCAGCTCGATCATGGTGCCCACGCTGTAGGGCACGCTCCGCCCGGCGGCCGCGAACAGCTCGGCCGCCACCCGGTCGATCACGGCCTTCACCATCTCCAGCTCGCGCCCCGTGGCAACCAGCGGCACCATGATCTCGGGCTCGACCCCGTCGTCGATCGCAAGCGCCGCCTCGAAAATGCCACGCGCCTGCATTTCCACGATCTCGGGATAGCTGATCAGCAGCCGGCAGCCGCGATGGCCCAGCATCGGGTTGCTCTCGTGCAGCTCGGCCAGCCGCCGCCGCACGGCAGCAATGGAAAGCCCGGTGGATTCCGCAACTTCGGCGATTTCCGCTTCGCGCACGGGCAGGAATTCGTGCAGTGGCGGATCGAGCAGCCGGATTGTGACCGACAGCCCCGTCATGATCCGGAAGATCGCCTCGAAGTCGCTGCGCTGTGCCGGCAGCAGCTTTTCGAGTGCCGCGCGCCGGCTCGCCTCATCGGTGCTCAGGATCATCGCGCGCACATGGACAATGCGGTCCGCGCCGAAGAACATATGCTCGGTCCGCGCCAGGCCGATGCCTTCCGCGCCGAAGCGGCGGGCCGTCGTGCAGTCCTCCGGCGTCTCGGCGTTGGCGCGCACCTTCATCCGCCGGTGCACATCGGCCCAGCCCATCAACCGCCTGAAATCACCCGACAATTCCGGGTCGACGGTCGCCACCCGGCCTTCCATGACCTCGCCGCTGGCACCGTCGAGCGTGATGATCGTGCCTTCGGGCAGCTCCCGCTGGCCGATCCTGAGCACGCGCGCGTCCATGTCGATCGAAAGGCCCCCGGCGCCCGATACGCAAGGGCGGCCCATGCCGCGCGCGACGACTGCCGCGTGGCTGGTCATGCCGCCGCGCGCGGTCAGGATGCCGCGCGCTGCGTGCATTCCGGCGATATCCTCGGGCGAGGTTTCCAGCCGCACCAGGATCACATCCTCGCCATGCGCCGCGCGGGCGTGGGCGGTGTCGCTGTCGAGCACGATCGCGCCCGAGGCCGCGCCGGGCGAGGCGGGAAGGCCCTGCGCCAGCACCTTGCGCTCGGCCGACGGATCCAGCGTCGGGTGCAGCAGCTGGTCGAGCACGCCCGGGTCCACGCGCAACACGGCCTCGTCGGTCTCGATCAGGCCCTCGTCCACCATCTCGCAGGCCATGCGAAGCGCGGCCTTCGCCGTGCGCTTGCCGCTGCGGGTCTGCAGCAGCCACAGCTTGCCTTCCTGCACGGTGAACTCGATGTCCTGACAGTCGCGATAATGCCGCTCCAGCTGCTCGAACATGCGCGCCAGCTCGGCGAACACCTCAGGCATCGTCTCTTCCATGGAAGGCGCCTTTGCGCCCGCCTGTTCGCGGGCTGCCCGCGTCAGATACTGGGGCGTGCGGATGCCCGCCACCACATCCTCGCCCTGCGCATTGATCAGATATTCGCCGTAGATGCGGCGTTCCCCCGTTGACGGATCGCGGGTGAAGGCCACTCCCGTCGCCGAGGTGTCGCCCATGTTGCCGAACACCATTGCCTGCACGGTGACAGCCGTGCCCCAGCTCTCGGGAATGTCGTTCAAGCGCCGATAGACGGCCGCGCGTTCGGACCGCCAGCTCCCGAACACGGCTGCGACCGCGCCTTCGAGCTGGGTGACCGGGTCCTGCGGGAAAGGCTTGCCCGTCTGCTGCTCGACGATCCGGGCATATTGGCCCACCAGCGCCTGCAGATCCTCGGCTGGCAGATCGGTGTCGAGCAAGACGCCGCGGTCGTCCTTCAGGATTTCCAGCGCATCCTCGAAGAGATAGTGATCGAGGCCCAGCACGACGTCGGCATACATCTGGATGAAGCGGCGATAACTGTCCCAGGCGAAGCGGGGATTGGCTGACCGCGCTGCCAAGCCCTCGACCGTGGTGTCGTTGAGGCCGAGGTTCAGCACGGTGTCCATCATGCCCGGCATGGAGACGCGTGCGCCGGAGCGGACGGAGACGAGGAGCGGGTTGGTGGCGCTGCCGAACTGCATGCCCACCTCGCGCTCGATATGGGCGAGGCCTTCCGACAGCTTCGCGCGCAGTTCGTGCGGCAGATGCCCGCCGGCCTCGTAGTAAAGCGCGCAGAGCGGTGTGGGGATGGTGAAGCCCGGCGGCACCGGCAGGCCGATTCCGGCCATTTCGGCAAGGTTGGCGCCTTTCCCGCCCAGATGCGCCTTGCCCAGATGGTGCGCTGAAGGGGCGGAGCCGCCGAACGGGATCAGGAGGCGCTGAGGCATATGCTTTACCCTTCAATCTTCGTTAAATCGGCGACCCGGTGCATGACGCAGCGAATGGCTGCCAGCAAGCCCAGCCGACGCTCCCGGGTTGCGGGTTCAGGATCGTTTACGGTCGTCTGTTGGAAGAACTGATCGACGGGTTCGCGAAGTGTGGCGAGCAGCTTCATCGCGCCTTCGAAATCTTCGCGGGCGAGGAGCGCATCGGCTTCGTCAAAGAGCAGGGCCGCGCCCGAGCCTTCGGCGGGCACGAACAGGCGGGCAAGGTTCTTCTCCGTCTCGTCGACATAGTTCGACAGCGGGATCGAGGCGTCGAAGGCGTAGACGCGCCCGTCCTTCTTTTCCTCGGCCTTCAGGATGTTGGCCGCGCGCTTGTAGCCGGCGAGCAGGTTCCGGCCAGCGTCGGTTTCGACAAAGGATTGCAATGCCTTCACCTGGGCAAGCAGGCGGACCAGATCATCCTCGCTGCCGAGAGCAAAGACCGCATCGATGAGGTCGTGGCGAACCCCTGCCTCGCGCTGTTGGACTTTCAGGCGGTCGGCCAGAAATCCATTGATGTTTGAAAACCCGTCTCCGTTCGGCATGGCATAGCCATAGCCAGCCGTTCCACCGACAATCTCGACCGCGCGGGCAACCACCGCACCAAAAGAAAGTCGGTAGCCGCCCGAAACAATCATCGCGATCGCGCTCAAGACCGCCCGTCGCAGCGCGTAGGGGTCCCGCGATCCTGTCGGCATTTCGCCAATGCCGAAAAACTGGACCAATGTGTCTACCTTGTCGGCCAGCGCGACTGCGACCGGCACACACCCCTCGGGCACCGGCGCATAGTGCTGCCTCAACGCACTCACGATGCCGGGCTTTTCGCCCTGCAGTTCGGCCAGATAGCCGCCGATCAGGCCTTGCAGTTCGGGGAACTCGCCGACTGTGCCGGTCGTCAGGTCCGCCTTGGCAAGACGGGCTGCGCGTTCGACGGTGTCCGGGTCTGCACCCGGAAACTGGGCTGGACAAGTTTCGACCAGCCAGCGGGCCAGCTTTGCCACCCGCTCCACCTTTTCGGCCATGGTGCCGAGCTTTTCGTGGAAGACGATGCCCCTCAGCGCCTGCGCCCGCGTTTCCAGCGAAACCTGCTTGTCCTGCTCCCAGAAGAAGCGGGCGTCGGCCAGCCGGGCGCTCAGCACGCGCTGGTTGCCGCCGATGATGGTGGCGCCCCCGTCGGCTGCCACAAGGTTCGCGACGCACACGAACGCGGGGGCAAGCTTGCCGTCGGCATCCTCGACGGCGAAATATTTCTGGTTGGTCCGCATTGTCAGCTGGATGACTTCGGGCGGGACGTCGAGGTATGCTGGGTCGAAGCGGCCGAGCAGAGGCACTGGCCACTCGGTGAGGCCGGCATTCTCGGCCTCCAGCCCTTCGTCCGGTCGCAGGCGCAGGCCGGCTGCGGCGGCGGCCTTTTCGGCGCCTTCGCGGATGATCGCGCGGCGCTCCTCGGCGCAGAGCATGACCTTCGCGGCGAGCAGTTGCCCGGCATAGGCGCCGGGACCGTGGATGGCGACAGGCGCCTTCGGGCCCATGAAGCGGTGGCCGAAGGTCTCGCGGCCGGATTTCAGCCCCATCGCCTCGAACGGGATTACGGCCTGATCCAGCAGGGCGACGATGCCGCGCAGGGGGCGCACCCAGCGCGGGGAGGCAGTGCTGGCGCTGACCGGGCCCCAGCGCTGCGACTTGGGCCACTGGAAGCCGGTGATGAGGGCGGGGAGTTTCGCCGCCAGGATGTCGGCGGTGAGGCGGCCTTCGCAACTCAGCGTCGCGAACAGGAAGACGCCCTTGCCGGTGTCGCGCTCTTCAAGGCTGTCGCGTGTGAGGCCCGTGCTTTTCAGGAACCCCTCGATCGCCGGTGCGGGGGCGTCGGCGCGAGGGCCGCGGCGCTCCTCGGCGGTCGCTGCGCTCGCGGCCGGGAGGCCCGTTGCCAGCAGCGCAAGGCGGCGTGGCGTGGCGTGGGTTTCCACGGCATCGGCCGACAGGCCGGCCTCCGCCAGCAGGGCGGCGAAGCGCTCGGCAAGCTGCCTTGCCGCCGCCGGTTGCATCCGGGCGGGGATTTCCTCCGAAAACAGTTCGAGAAGGAAGTCAGCCACTGGCTGTCTCCTTCGCGACCTGCAGGTCGGCGACTGCCTTCACAAGGTCGCGCACGCGGCCGATATAGGCCTGGCGTTCGGCCACCGAGATCACGCCGCGGGCGTTCAGCAGGTTGAACTGGTGGCTGGCCTTGATCGCCTGGTCATAGGCCGGGAGCGGAAGCCCCGCCTCCACCAGCGCGCGGCATTCCTCGGCGCTTTTGCGGAAACCGTCGAACAGGGCGTCGGTGTTGGCCGTCTCGAAATTGTAGGCGCTGAACTGGCGCTCGTTCTCAAGGAATACATCGCCATAGCGCAGGCCTTCGTTCGTGAAGGACAGGTCGTAGACGTTCTCGACGCCCAGAATATGCATCGCCAGCCGTTCGAGCCCGTAGGTGATTTCGCCGGCGACCGGCGCGCAATCATGGCCGCCCACCTGCTGGAAGTAGGTGAACTGGGTCACCTCCATGCCGTTACACCACACCTCCCAGCCCAGCCCCCAGGCACCCAGCGTGGGGCTTTCCCAATCATCCTCGACGAAGCGGATGTCGTTCACGGCAAGGTCGATGCCGATCGCCTGCAGGCTGCCGAGATAGAGGTCGAGGAAATCGTCGGGAGAGGGCTTCAGGATCACCTGATACTGATAATAATGCTGCAGCCGGTTGGGGTTCTCGCCGTAGCGGCCGTCGGAAGGCCGACGGCTGGGCTGCACATAGGCGGCCTTCCAGGGTTTCGGCCCCAGCGCGCGCAGCGTTGTCGCCGGGTGGAAGGTGCCCGCGCCCATCTCCATGTCGTAGGGCTGCAGGATCGCGCAGCCGCGTTGGCCCCAATAGGCGTGGAGCGTCAGGATGATGTCCTGGAAGCAGGTGGGTCGGGAGGTCACGCCGCGCGGGTTAGCGGGTGTAGCCGAAAAGGGGAAGGGTGCTCAGGCTGCAAGCACGGTTGCCGGCGTGGCGTTGCGCGCGGCGTTGCCGCTGAGCGAATCGAGGCGCTGGCGGTCGGCGATGCCGCGGGCCTCGGCATCGCCGGGGTGGATCATCAGCGTGCAGCGATCGGGGGCCTTCTGCAGGCGCTTCGAATTGTGCAGCCGGCTGTCGTTGGATCTGAGGCGGCGGCGGCCGATGAGGAGTAGGCTGACGGTGGAGGTTTGCGCCACCTGCGCGGCCAAGCGTGCCAGCGCGGCCGGAATTGCCTCGGGCAGGCAGCGGATTTGCTTGTGGGGCGTGATCAGGCGCTCCGGCGGGCGGGCTGGCCCTGCGCCATGAGGATCGCAGTTGCGAGGCCGGCGCCGATTTCCCGGTCGGACCTGTCATCGCCCATCGGCAGCGGGGCGCAAGACCAGGTGGCGTAGTTGCGGACCGCGCTGGCGCCAAGCAACAGGGCATAACGGTCTTTCTGGAGAGGCCCGCAAGGTGGCAGGATCGAGTGGGCGTGGCGGCTGGCCTGGGTGACATACACCGCGACCACGACCATGAGGTCAAGGCTGTCCAGCGCGTCGTCGGGCGCGCAACAGCGCGGTCAGGAAGGCGGGGTCGGTGCCGGGGCGGCAAGAAGAGCCTTGTGTGCGGCACATGCTGTAAAATGGGGGTTCCCGCAGCGGGATTGCTGCCGCTAGAGCCGATACAGGGAGCAACGCATGCATCCGTTTCATCACGCCGCCACCTCGCCGGACCTTCCCGCCATCGTGATGGCGAACTCGGGCGCGACACTGGGCTATACCGGGCTGGAGGCGCGGTCGAACCAGGCCGCGCAGCTGTATCGGGCAGCAGGGCTGGTGCGCGGCGACGTGATCGCCATCCTTCTTGAAAACCACATCGACTATCTGCCGCTGTGCTGGGGGGCGCAGCGCGCAGGGCTGATCTTCACCTGCATCTCCACCAAGCTGACGGCCGACGAGGCCGGCTATATCGTGACGGACTGCGGCGCCAAGCTGCTGGTGGCCGGCGCCTCTCTGGCGGCAATCGCGAAGGGCCTGCCGGCCGTTCCCCACCGCTTCAGCCTGGGAGGGGACATCCCCGGCTACCCGGCACTGGAGTCCGCGCTTGCCGCCCAGCCGACGACGCGCATCGCCGACGAAAGCGCGGGCCGCGACATGCTCTATTCCAGCGGCACCACCGGCCGGCCCAAGGGCGTGATCGGACCGCTGCCCGAGGGGCCGATCGACCAGATGGACGCGCTGACGGGGCTTGCAGGGATGCTCTACAGCTTCGCGCCAGGCATGATTTATCTGTCGCCGGCGCCGCTCTACCATGCTGCGCCGCTGCGCTACTGCATGTCGGTCCACAAGTTCGGCGGCACTGTCATCGTGATGGAGAAATTCGATGCCGAACTGTATCTGCAGCTGATCGAGCAGCACCGGGTGACGCACAGCCAGGTGGTGCCGACCATGTTCGTGAAGATGCTGAAGCTGCCGGTCGATGTGCGCACAAGATACGATGTCTCCGGCCTGAAGGCCGTGATCCATGCCGCGGCGCCCTGCCCGATCCTGGTGAAGGAACAGATGATCGCCTGGTGGGGCCCGCGCATCTTTGAATATTATTCCGCAACCGAAGGCTCGGGTTTCACCGCGATCAGTTCCGAGGAATGGCTCAGGAAGAAGGGATCGGTGGGCAAGAGCCTGCTGGGCGAAATCCGGGTGATCGACGACGAGGGCCAGATGTTGCCCCCGGGCCGCGAGGGGCGCATCTTCTTCCACGGCGGGCCGCCGGTTTCCTATCACAACGCGCCCGAGAAGACCCGCGAGGTGCAGGGGGAACATGGCGCCACCTTCGGCGACATCGGCTATGTGGACGAAGACGGCTATCTCTTCCTGACCGACCGGGCGAGCTACATGATCATTTCGGGCGGCGTGAACATCTATCCGCAGGAAACCGAGAATGTGCTGGTGATGCACCCCAAGGTGGCCGATGTGGCGGTGATCGGGGTGCCCAACGACGAGCTGGGCGAGGAAGTGAAAGCGGTGGTGCAGCCGCGCGACTGGGCCGATGCGGGCCCGGAGCTGGCGGCCGAGCTGCTGGCCTTTGCCCGCGACCATCTTTCCCACATCAAATGTCCGCGCTCGATCGATTTCGACCCTGCCCTGCCCCGGCACGACACGGGCAAGCTCTACAAGCGCCTGGTGAAGGACCGCTACTGGCCCAAGCCCGCGGCATGATCCGGATCCTGCTGCTGGTGATGGCGCTGCTGCTCCAGCCTGCAGCGGCAGGAGCGCAGGGCGGGCGGGGAAAGCCGGCTCTGCAGCCGGAGGTGCCCCCGCTCTGGCTGGTGGAAGGGCATGGCGCCCGGGCCTATGTGTTCGGCACGGTGCATGCGCTCCCCCGGGGGGTCGACTGGTTTCGCCCCCATGTGCTCGCGGCGTTCGAACAATCGACGAGGCTGGTGCTGGAGACCGATGTTCCCGACTCTGCGGGCGCGATGCTGCCGGTGCTGATGAAGCTGACGCGGCTTCCTCAGGCGCGCCCGCTGCACACCCGCGTTCCGCCCGACTGGCAACCGGTGCTGGCCCGGGCGGTGGAGCGGTTGCGCCCCGGGCCGCTGGACTGGTCCAAGACCTGGTTCGTCGCGCTGATGCTGTCCAACCTTCAGGCCGAGGCCAATGGTGTGGATCCCCGAATCGGGGTCGAGGCGGTCTTGACGGAGCGGGCCCGGATCAAGGCCATTCCGGTCGTGTCGCTGGAAACGGTCGAGGAGCAGCTGATCAACTTCGATGCACTGACCGAGGCGGACCAGCAAAGGATTCTGCTGTCGACGCTGGCGGAGCTGGACCAGTCGAAGGCGCAGACCTCGCTGCTGATCGGCGACTGGCTGTCGGGCGATACCGAGGCGCTGGCGCAGCGGGTGAACGCGGAGTTCGAGCAGACACCGATGCTCCGCCGGATGCTGGTGGAGGACCGGAACCTGCGCTGGGCGGACTGGATCGCAAGCCAGATGAAGGCCGAAGCGAAGCTGCCGAAGGGGCCGATGTTCATCGCGGTTGGCGCCGGGCACATGGCCGGAAAGGGCAGCCTTCTGGAGGATCTGGAGAAGCAGGGGTTGAAGGTGAGCCGGGTTGTCGCGGAGCCTGCAAAGCGCAAACGGAGGCGTTGATACCAAGGCTCGATGAGCCTTCCTCATCGAGCCTTGGAATGAGACGCGATCAGGGCGCGGATGCGCGCTTTGCCCGTTCCGCAAGCCAGTCGGCCGCGCGGCCCAGCAGATCCTCCTCGGGCGCGGTGAAGCGGCTGACCCTGCCCGGCGGGGGCGGCGCAGAGGTGCCCGTCAGCGCATAGGCGACAACGGTTTTCGCGCCCGGATCGATGACGAGGCCCGAGAGCAGGCCGTAGGCATTGCCGAGATGGCCGCAGCCCTTCAGCGGCTGCGGGCTGAGCGGCTGGTCGCCGCCGGGCTTGCCGGTGCCCGAAAAGCAGTGCAGCCCCCCTTCCGACCAATATTGCATCAGCCCGGCGTCTGTCTCGTGGCCGGTGCCGCCGGGCTTCACCGCCACAGGGCGGAACAGGCCGGCGATCGTCTCGGGCTTCAGGAAGCCGGCTTCGGGATCGAGCAGACGCAGGCCCAGAACGCCAAGCCCGTAAACGGAAATCCGCATGCCGCCCTGGGGCGCGAAGAGTGCGCCGTTGGTGCCGGGCACATAGCGCGAAAGATCGCACGGTACGCCCTCGGCAACGCGGACCGGGCAGTCGGCCGGCCGCCGCGCATCGATCTGATCGACCCACGGGCCCCGGGCATTCCAGGGCCCGTCGGATGACGGCGCCTTGCGATAGAGGACGGCCCCCCTGTCGGCAAAGCCGGGCGGACACTGGCTCCAGTTGAAGCAGGCCTCGATCTGCAGGGGCGCAAACACCAGCTCCTGCATGGCGATATCGAAGCGCCTGCCCGTCACCTGCTCGATCAGCTGGCCCAGGATCGCCTGGTTCAGATTGGCATAATCAAAGGCCGTGCCCGGTGCCGCCCCGCTCCAGCTTTTCGGGCCGAGCCTGTCCTGCAGGCGTTCCCCCAGGAGGAAGGCATAGCCGCCAGCGTCGGAGAGCGTGCTTTCGTGCCGCATCATCTGCCGGATCGTGACGGGGACCTTCGGATGGGCCGGGTTCCTGAGCGTCCAGCCAAGATGCGCCGAGGCCTCGTCGTCGAGCGAAATTCGCCCGGCGTCGGCCAGCCGGTGCAGCGCGAGCGCAACCGCGACCTTCGAGATGGACGCGATGCGGACCGGCACGTCGGTCGTCATCGGACGCAGGGTCGCGCCATCAGGCCCGATTTCCGCCGCACCGGAATTGACGCTCGTGTTGGCACCGCCCGCTGCCAGCAGGAACAGCGAATAGCCCGGCACGTCCACTCTGCCGAGTGTGGGCGAAAGATGGATCGACCGGGCGTCGGCCTGCCGGGCGGCGGCGGTATGCGCAAGGCCAAGTGCCACAACAGCTGCCAGTGTGCACAGGTTGCGCATGACCAAACACCAAGCCTTTCGGGACACAGCCAGAGGCCTGAGGCTAGGCGGCGAGCGACTGCCGTTCAAGGCACCATGGTTCGAGAACCGCGCGCACGTCGCCTGCCGAAATGCCGAATTGTTCGAGCCGGTAGCGGTGGCGGGAATAGCCATGCTCGGCAGCCGCGCGGGCCACATAGGTTTCCATCGCGCGCAGCGCCTGCGGCGTCAGCTCGCGGCCCAGGAAGGCATAGGTGCGGGTGATCGCCCCGCGCCAGTCCGCACTCACTTCCTCGAATCCGAGGTCGAACTGAAGATGGGCGGGGATTGTTTCGCGGACGCGTTTCACGACCTCGAGCCGGTGACGCGTCTTGTGCAGCCATTCCTGCCCCACCCAGTGCGGGTCCACATGGTCGGACTGGATGACCATCTGGTTCCAGGCTAGGCTCGCCCCCGAGGCGACCAGCTGCACCGGATGGCGGTGCAGGAAGATGAGGGGCGATTCCGGGAAGATTGCGTGCAGCGCCGCGATGTCCTGCATGTGCTGCGGCGTCTTCAGCACATAGGGGCGCGACGGGTCCTCGCCCTCGAACCAGCAGCGCATCTTCAGCAATGTGCGCATCCGGCGATAGGCCGGGGTCTGGTCGGACGTTTCGCAATGGCGGGCAAAGCTGGGCACGCGGCGCTGGGCTTCGATCATCGCACTCGAAAGCGACTGGTCGAGCAGGCCGAGTTCCTCGTCCACCTCCATCGGGCCGGTGGGGTGCACCTCCAGGATTGCGGGGTTGATGGAGGCGAGCAGCCTCAGCGCCCGGCTGACCTGGGCGATGCGCGGGTCGGGCCGGCCCGCGCTGCGCGCCGTGAACGAGCGCGGCGACGGCACCGGCGCCTGCGCCTCGTAAAGGCGAAGCGCCGTGAAGGCGGGGTCGCTTGCCAGCAGGCGCTGCATCCGGGTGGTGCCCGAGCGCATCGACCCGACCACGATCACCGGCGGGGCAAGCGCGATCCGCTCGATCTCGGGGAATTCGGCAAGCAGCGCATCGAACCACAGTCGCTCCTTCATCACCTTCAGCAGCGAACCGTGCGAGACAAGGCGGCCGAAGTCCGTCAGACGTGCCTCGCCGTGGAGCGCTGAGAGGAGGACCTGGAGCTGGCTGTCGAAGAAGGCGCGGTCGTGGGTGTCGGCCGACAGGCCGGTGTCCTTCTCGGCCAGCGCGCGCAGGCGATCGGGGCAAAGATCGGCAGGGGGAAGGATACCGCTGGACCAGGCCGAACGCAGGGAGCCCATAAGGAATTTCAGGTGGAATGGCCTGAAATGACTGGCGGGCGGCAGGCCGGGCGTTTCCATGGTCGGCCCTGCTGTTACGACCACGGCGCCGGCAAGGAAAGCCGGGTTGCGAGCTTTTGGCGCACAAAGTTGCAATTGGGGCACGGTAAGGCGCGATTGCAGGCGATGCAGGCAGTCGCTAAGGGCGGCGCCATGCGCATGACCATTCTTATGCCCGTGGCACTTGCCCTTGGGCTTGGCCTTTGCGCCTGTACGACAACCAAGCGGGCGAAGGTGCGCTCCGCGCTGGTGGATGCGGGCCTGCCTGGGCCGATGGCCGACTGCATGGCCGAACCCCTGGGGCGCGACCTTAGCGTGACGCAGCTGAAGTCGCTGCAGCGGGTGGCGAGGCTTGCGAACACGGCACCGTCGAACATGACCCAGCAGCAGGTGATGACCATGCTGAAGCGGGATCTCGACCCCGAAACGATGGGCGTCGTGGTCCGAGCCGGCTTCGGCTGTTTCGTCCGCGGCTGAGCTTCCGGATCAGGGCTGATTGTAGCGCCGAGCCCGCACCTTCGGCCGCACCGGGTCCTGCCTGCCCGTCTCGCGCCGCCATTCTCTCAGCCCCACGCGCAGCAGTGTCGCGGCCAGCACGGCGAGAAGCAGCATTCCCGACAGCGTGGCGCCATCGATGGTGCCGCCGGCCTGCGCCACGGTGGCGGCATTGGCAGTCGCGGCCATCGCCGCAAGCGGCATGGCGAGAAGCAATCTGGATGTCATCGTCACTCTCCGACAGGTTCCGATACCCGAGGGGGCAGCAACATCCTTTCAACTTCCGTGCCAATTCCTTGTCCGAGTGCAGAACAAGGCAACGACGGCCCTGCATGTAAAGCCTGTCGACAGATGGGTGGGCGTTAGGGTTAAACCTGTTGCGCCGGGGCGTGCCGAAACGCAAAAAGGGCAGAGCCTTGCAGCCCCGCCCTTCCGATCCCGGTGGCAGCCGGCGCCTAGTGTGCAAGGCCCTTCACGATCTGGTCAGTCATCTTCTTGGCATCGCCCAGAAGCATCATGGTGTTGTCCATGTAGAAGACATCGTTGTCGACGCCCGCATAGCCCACGCCGCCCATGGATCGCTTGATGAACAGAACGGTCTTGGCCTTCCACACCTCCAGCACGGGCATGCCGTAGATGGGGCTGGTCTTGTCGGTCTGGGCAGCGGGGTTGGTGACATCGTTGGCGCCGATGATGAAGGCGACATCGGCTTGCGCAAACTCGGAGTTGATGTCCTCCAGCTCAAACACCTCGTCGTAGGGCACGTTGGCTTCGGCCAGCAGCACGTTCATGTGCCCGGGCATCCGTCCGGCAACCGGGTGGATGGCGTATTTCACCTCCACCCCTTCACGCTTCAGCACGTCGCCCATTTCGCGCAGCGTGTGCTGTGCCTGGGAGACGGCCATGCCGTAGCCCGGCACGATGATGATCTTCTCGGCATTCTTCAGGATGAAGCCGGCATCGTCGGCGCTGCCGCGCTTCCAGGGCCGCTCGACCGCCGGGCCGCCGGTGGCCGCACCGCTTTCGGCGCCGAAGCCGCCCGCGATGACCGAGATGAAGCTGCGGTTCATCGCCTTGCACATGATGTAGCTGAGGATCGCGCCCGACGAGCCCACCAGCGCGCCGGTGATGATCATCGCGCTGTTGCCAAGCGTGAAGCCCATGGCAGCCGCTGCCCAGCCGGAATAGCTGTTCAGCATGGAAACCACGACCGGCATGTCGGCACCACCGATCGGGATGATCAGCAGGAAACCGATCGCGAAGCTGAGCAGCAGGATGGCCCAGAACAGCATCGGCGTGTTCGCGTTGAAGATCGCCACCATCACCAGGATACCGGCGAGCACGCCGAGATTGATGACGTGGCGGCCGGGAAGCAGGATCGGCGCGCCCGACATGTTGCCGTTGAGCTTGAGGAAGGCGATGACCGACCCTGAGAAGGTGATCGCGCCGATCGCCACGCCGAGGCCGAGTTCGATCAGGCTAGCCTTCAGGATGTCGGTGCCGGCGGCGTTCAGGATGCCGAAGGCGCCGGGCGCGAGATAGGCCGCAACCCCCACGAGCACGGCTGCAAGGCCGACAAGGCTGTGGAAGCCGGCCACCAGCTGCGGCATCGCTGTCATCGCGATCTTGCGCGCGACCACCAGGCCGAAGGCGCCGCCGATGGCGACCGCGACCGCGATCTCGGGGATGCTGGCGAATTCCAGCTTTATGATGGTGGTGACCACCGCGATCAGCATGCCGGCCATGCCATAGCGGTTGCCCGCCCGGCTGGTTTCGGGGCTGGAAAGCCCACGCAGGGCCAGGATGAACAGCACGCCGGCGACGAGATAGGCCAGCATCGCCCAGGGCGGAACGACGGTTGCCACATTCATGGCAGCGGATGCAGGTTCGGTGTCCATTGCTGCCGTCACCCCTTCTTCTCTTTTTTCTTGTACATCGCAAGCATCCGCTCGGTGACAGCAAAGCCGCCGAAGATGTTGACGCTGGCGAGAACCACGGCTGCAAGGCCAAGCCATTTCGCGGCGGGAGCCCCGGTGGCGGCGGCTGCGATCAGCGCGCCCACGATGATGACCGAGGAGATGGCGTTGGTGACGGCCATCAGCGGCGTGTGCAGGGCCGGTGTGACCGACCAGACAACATAGTAACCGACAAAGCAGGCCAGCACGAAGATGGAGAGGATGGAGATGAAGTCCATTGGCGGTCTCCTCAGGCCTGCAGGGCCGGGTGCACGATCCGGCCGCCCGCAGTCACGCGGATGGCCTTCACAATCTCGTCGTCGTCGGGCAGCTTCAGCGACCTGGTTTCCTTGTCGAAGAAGGTGGTCACGAAGGTCAGCAGGTTGCGCGCGAACAGCGCGGACGCATCTGCAGCGAGCCGGCTGGGGTAGTTGGAAAAGCCCAATATGGTGACATCGTTAGGCGTGACGACGGCTTCGTCCGCCCTCGAGCCCTCGACGTTGCCGCCCTGCACGACCGACATGTCGACGATCACGCTGCCGGGCTTCATGGTGGCGACCTGGTCGGCCGTCACCAGCCGCGGGGCCGGGCGGCCGGGGATCAGCGCGGTGGTGATCACGATGTCCTGTTTGGCGATGGTCTCGCTTACCAGCGCCGCCTGCTTGGCCTTGTAGGCGTCGGACATTTCCTTCGCATAGCCGCCGGCCGTTTCGGCGGCCTTCGTCTCGTCATCCTCGATGAAGACGGGCTTGCCGCCGAGCGACATGATCTGTTCCTTGGTGGCAAGCCGCACATCGGTCGCCGACACCACGGCGCCCAGGCGCCGCGCGGTGGCGATCGCCTGGAGGCCTGCGACGCCGACCCCCATGACAAAGGCCCGGGCGGCCGAAATGGTGCCGGCTGCCGTCATCATCATCGGGAACGCCCGGCCATAGGCCTCGGCTGCGTCGATCACGGCCTTGTAGCCGGCAAGGTTTGCCTGCGAGGACAGGATGTCCATCGACTGCGCGCGGGTGATGCGGGGCATGAACTCCATCGCCAGCGCCTCGATCCCGCCGGCCGCATAGGCCTCGAGCCTGTCCTTCGACTGGTAGGGGTTGAGGCTGGCGGCCACGGCAACGCCCGGGGCAAGGCCCCCGGGGTCGGGCCCCTGGATTGCGAGCACGAGATTTGCCGCCTTCAGCACGTCGGCCCGACTGCCGACGGTTGCGCCCGCATCCGCGAACGCGCTGTCGGGAATGTTCGCACCCTTGCCCGCGCCGGCCTCGATGGAGACGGCGGCCCCGAGCGCGCTGAATTTCTTCACCGTCTCGGGCGTCGCGGCAACCCGCTTTTCCCCTGCGGCCGTTTCGGCCAGCACTGCAATCTTCATTCGGTCCCCCGGAGTTCTGGCGGATGCCCGGGCCCTTCGGTCAGGGCCTCTTGACTGTGGAGCGCGGCCCCGGCGCCGGCACCTGCAGGCCGGCCGACGCCCGGATCAGATGAGGAAGATGGCCATGCCGATGAGCACGATCGTGATTCCGATCATCGCCCACTTGGTCAGGCCGAGAAAGCCCGAATAGACGTCGCGGTTGTTTCGGGCCGCTTCATCCCAGCGCACACCGCCCTTGCTGTCCTGCATATCAGCCATGTCTTTCCCTTGTCGACGGAACCTGCGGCCCTTGCCGCCTGCCGCCCGACTTAGCAATGGCGCAATCAATAGGCGAGCGCAAAGGTCAGCCGTGGCACGGAATAGCGACGCTTCAGGCCGGCGCAAGCCCTGCCTGCGCCAGTGCGGCGGCCTGCCGCGCCTCTACGTCGGCCAGCGCGAAGTCGTCCATCAGCTGCCGGAACAGGCGCGACCAGTTCAGCTCTGCACCAAGCTGGATGAACACCCCGCCCAGCCCGATCGCGGCGCGGTCCATGAACACGAACTCGGCCGGAATGGTTACCGTTCCCAGCTTCTTCAGCTCCTGGTGCACTTTCGCCGCAGTCGAGCGGCCATATTCGCCGGGCCGGCCATCGAGATCGATCGGGCGGACCCGATCGTCGAGCAGCGGGCCATAGAGGAAGCGCGCCCAGACCAGCAGCACCTCGCGGATTTCGCGCGTCAGGCCCTTGAAGCCCCACATCTCGAAGGCATGGGCCGCGCGCTCGTCGTCATCGGCCTGTATCGCGCGGTACAGCTCGTTCACGCCTTCGATGAAGTGCGGCGGGAAGATGCGCACGCAACCGAAATCGAGCAGGTTCACGACAGCGCCGTCGGCATCGGCCGACGCGACGCTGTAGTTGCCGAGGTGCGGATCGCCGTGGATCACGCCGACGCGATAGAACGGGAGGTACCAGGCCTGGAACAGAGCCTCGGCTATGCGGTTGCGAACCTCGGCGGGTGCGTCCTTCCAGTCGAGCAGGCGCGTGCCCTCGAGCCATTCCATGGTGAGGAGCCGGGGTGTCGACAGCTCCGCCAAGGGGCGCGGGACCCGGACATAGGGTTCGCCCGCCAGCATCTGCGCATAGAGCAGCAAGTGCTTCAGCTCCCGCCCGTAATCCAGCTCCTCGCGCAGCCGCGCGGCAAGCTCGTCGCGGATCTGGGCGGTGTCGATCGAGCCATCCACCCGGCGAAACAGCGACAGCATCAGGTCGAGCTGGCTGAGATCGGCCTCGACGGCCGATGCCATGTCGGGATATTGCAGCTTGATCGCCACCGTCTCGGCGGACGACAGCGAAGCCCCGCTGCCCGAGGCAGCGATGGTCGCCTTGTGCACCTGCCCGAGCGAGGCGGCGGCAACAGCCTGCGGCGAGAAATCGACGAACCGCTCCCGCCACTTCGGGCCAAGCTCGCCCGCCATGCGCCGCCGGACAAAACCTTCGCCCATCGGCGGCGCGTTGGCCTGCAGTTCGGCGAGCTGCTTTGCAAATTCGGGAGGCACGGCATCTGGAATATTACCCAGGATCTGGGCCAGCTTCATCAGCGGGCCCTTCAGCTCGCCGAGCACCCTTTTCAGCTCCTCGGCGTTGCGCGGATCGTCAAGCGCCCGGCCGCCGGCACGCGCGACGGCAGCGCCGGCTGCAAAGCCGCCCAGATTGGCGCCGACCTTGGCGAAACGGGCGATCCTGCCCGAGAGCGTGGAACCGGAGGGCGTGGAATTTTCGGCCATGGCCAGCCTCTAGGCCCCGCCCGCCGCTTGCGCCAGTGCGGCATGTGGACCGCGCCGCGCGAAACCGGACGCAGAAAGGGCGGGTTTTCGCCCGCCCTTCCGTCGTTCCGGCAATCCCTTGGTCGAGGGATCAGTGCGCCACGCCGGCCCAGACCTTGCGGTAGGTGAGGTAGGCCAGCAGTGTCAGGATGGCGAGGAAGATCATCGTCGCCACGCCAGTCTGCCGGCGCACTTCAAGCTCAGGCTCTGCCGCCCAGCGCAGGAAGGCGGTCACGTCTTTCGACATCTGGTCGACAGTGGCCGGTGTGCCGTCTGCATACTCGATCTGGCCGTCGTTCATAGGCTTCGCCATCGCGATGTTCACCGAGTGGAAGTAGGGATTGAAGTGCAGGCCGACCGGCACCTCCAGCCCCTTGGGCACCGGCTTGTCATAGCCCGTCAGCAGCGAATAGACATAGTTCTGCCCGTCCGGTCGCGCCTTGATGATCAGCGACAGGTCCGGCGGAAGCGCGTTGTTGTTGGCAAGGCGCGCCGTCGTTTCGTTCGGGAACGGATCGGGGAAGCGATCCGCTGGCAGGGCCGGCCGCGTTGCGGGCTCCCCGGTTTGCGGATTGATGCTCGGCACCTCCTTCGACCGGGCGAGCGCCTTCACTTCGGCTTCCGAAAAGCCCAGCGCAGTGAGGTTGCGGAAGGCGATCTGGTTCATGCCGTGGCACGACGCGCAGACTTCCTTGTACACTTGGAAGCCGCGTTGCAGCTGGGCGCGATCGAAGGTGCCGAACACCCCCATGCCCAGAGGGCCATCATGCTGCCACTGGGCATCACGCGGGTAGAGGTGGATTTTCTTGATCGGATCCTCGATGACCGCATCCCGCGGCAGCACGGCTGCCACCAGAAGCGCGATCACGAAAACCAGGCCGGCCCCAAAGCCGAAGAAACGTACCATATCAGTAACCCCTTACTCGGCAGGTGCCGCGGCTGCGCCGCCGGGAAGACCCGTCGAACCGCCGATGTAACCACTCTTCTTGCCCAGCACGGCTTCCGCGATGCTGTTGGGCAGCGGCAGCGGCTTTTCGATGAACGAGAGCAGCGGCAGGATGATGAGGAAATGGGCGAAATAGTAGGCCGCACCCAGCTGGCCGATCCGCACATAGGGCTCTTCGGCAGGCATGGCGCCCACCCAGCCGAGCACGAAGCAGTCGACCACCAGAACCCAGAACCAGATCTTGTACATCGGGCGATACGCGGTGGACTTCACACGGCTGGTGTCGAGCCAGGGCAGGAAGAACAGCAGGACGAGTGCGCCGAACATCGCGATCACGCCCCACAGCTTTGCCGGGATCCACAGGAAGTCGATCGTGAAGGCGCGAAGGATCGCATAGAAGGGCAGCAGATACCATTCCGGCACGATGTGCGCGGGCGTGCTGAGCGGGTTGGCCGGGATATAGTTGTCCGGATGGCCCAGTACATTCGGCATGAAGAAGACGAACGCCGAGAAGGCAATCAGGTACAAACACAGGCCCACGAAGTCCTTCGCGGTGAAATAGGGGTGGAACGGAAGCGTATCCTGCGGACCCTGCACCTCGACACCCGTCGGGTTGGTGGACCCGGGGATGTGCAGTGCCCAGATCTTCAGGATCACCACGCCCAGAATGACAAAGGGCAGCAAATAATGCAGCGAGAAGAAGCGCGTGATCGTCGAGTGATCGGGCGCAAAGCCACCGACCAGCCAAATCCGGATCGAATCGCCAACCAGCGGGATGGCCGAGAACAGCGAGGTGATCACCTGCGCGCCCCAGAAGCTCATCTGGCCCCAGGGAAGCACATAGCCCATGAAAGCGGTTGCCATCATCAGGATCAGGATCACGACGCCCAGCATCCACACGATTTCGCGCGGAGCCTTGTAGCTTCCGTAGAAGAGGCCGCGGAAGATGTGGAAATAGACCACGATGAAGAAGAAGCTTGCGCCGTTCATGTGCATGTACCGGATCAGCCAGCCCTGGTTGACGTTGCGCATGATGTGCTCGACCGAGTTGAACGAGCTGGCGAGACCGGGCGAATAATGCATCGCGAGCACGATGCCGGTGATGATCTGGATCACCAGGGCAACGCCGGCAAGCACGCCGAAGTTGTACATGTAGTTGATGTTGCGAGGCACCGGATAGCCGGCGCCGACGCTGTTGTAGACGAGGCGCGGAAGCGGCAACCGGCTGTCAAGCCACTGCATGACAGGGTGCTTCGGTTCGTATTGGTTAGCCCAGGGAAAGCTCATGGGATCATCCGATCTCGATCAGCGTGGGAGACTTGAAGGCGTAATCCGGCACCACGAGGTTCGTCGGTGCCGGGCCGCGGCGGATCCGGCCAGCGGTGTCATAGTGTGACCCGTGGCACGGGCAGAAATAGCCCCCGAAATCGCCCTTGTTCTCGCCCTCTGCGGCGCCCAGCGGCACACAGCCGAGGTGCGTGCAAACGCCCAGCGTGACGAGCCAGTTGCGGTTGCCGTCCTTGGTGCGGTCGTTGAGGGACTGCGGATCGCGCAGGCCGGAGACGGCGACCTTGTTGGCGGCGTCCTGCTCGGCCGCGGTCAGGTTGCGCACGAACACGGGCTTCGACTGCCAGATGGTCTTGATTGCCTGGCCGGGCTGGATCGACGACAGGTCGATTTCGACGGTCGCGAGCGCGCGCACGTCGGCGGACGGGTTCATCTGGTTGATCAGCGGCCAGGCGACTGCGGCAGCGCCGACGCCCGCAAACGCGCCGGTTGCCACATAGATGAAGTCGCGGCGGCCAACACCATCGCCGTCCCCGGTCGGGACTCCTTTGGTTGTTACATCGGGTGTGGTGGCCATAGAAGGTCCTCTGGTTGAATTTTGAGCGGCTTTACGGCTGTGGCACCGCCTTATCAATGGTCAATGTTGGCGCAGGCTGCGCGGTGCTAGGCAGGTCGGATGACGGCCCATCCCCTCGATTCGCCATCCTCAGCAGCATCATTGATGGGACGGTCCGAAATTCGTTCGGTTCTCGTGTTCTGCGGGTCAAGATCCGGGGAACACTCATGTCACGCGGCGCTGGCTGCGACCGTCGGGCGCGTCTTGGCGGATCGCGGCATCGGGCTGGTCTATGGCGGCGGGGCGCTGGGGCTGATGGGCGAGATCGGGCGCTCGGCGCTTGCAGCCGGAGGCGCCGTGCGGGGGGTGATTCCACGGTTCCTGCAGGAGTGGGAGGTCGCCGAGCCGCTGTGCGCGGACATGACATTGACGGACAGCCTGCACACTCGCAAGGCTGTGATGTTCGAGGCGGCCGATGCCGTGCTTGCGCTGCCGGGCGGGCTTGGCACGCTGGACGAGCTGGTTGAGATCCTGTCGTGGCGCAACCTGCGCCTGCACGCCAAACCCGTCTGGCTGATGGGCGACGGGAACTTCTGGGAACCCTTCCTTTCGCTGCTGCAGCACACGGTGGAGACGGGCTTCTCGGCCCCCGAAATTCTGACGCATGTGCGCTATCTTCCCGACACCGACGCGCTTGCGGCAGCCCTTGTGCCGCCCTAAGGACGGCCCACCCGACGAGTCCAGCAAACTATTCCGAGGTGGCATGAGCAAGATCAAGGTGAGGGGCCCGGTCGTCGAGCTCGACGGCGACGAGATGACCCGGATTATCTGGCAGTGGATCCGCGAGAAGCTGATCCTTCCCTTTCTGGATATCGATCTTCGCTACTATGACCTCGGCATCGAGGAGCGCGACCGCACCGACGACCGCGTCACGGTCGAGGCCGCCAATGCGATCAGGGAACATGGCGTCGGCGTGAAGTGCGCCACCATCACGCCGGACGAACAGCGGGTCGAGGAATTCGGCCTGAAGCGCATGTGGAAATCGCCCAACGGCACCATCCGCAACATCCTGGGCGGCGTCGTCTTTCGCGAACCCATCGTGATTTCCAACGTGCCGCGGCTGGTTCCGGGCTGGACCGATCCGATCGTGGTGGGCCGCCATGCCTTCGGCGACCAGTATCGCGCGACCGATTTCCTGGTGCCCGGCCCCGGCACGCTGACCATGAAGTGGGTGAGCGAGGACGGATCGCGCGAGATCGAGCATGAGGTGTTCAGCTACCCATCGTCGGGCGTCGCCATGGGCATGTATAACCTGGACGACAGCATCCGCGATTTCGCGCGGTCGTGCCTGAACTATGGCGTGATCCGCCAGTGGCCGGTTTATCTGTCCACCAAGAACACGATCCTGAAGGCCTATGACGGCCGCTTCAAGGACATGTTCCAGGAGGTGTACGAAAAGGAGTTCAAGGGCAGCTACCAGAAGCTCGGCATCGTCTACGAGCACCGCCTGATCGACGACCTCGTTGCCTCGGCACTGAAGTGGAGCGGCAAGTTCATCTGGGCCTGCAAGAACTATGACGGCGACGTGCAGTCCGACATGGTGGCGCAGGGCTTCGGCAGCCTGGGGCTGATGACGAGCGTGCTGCTGACCCCTGACGGGAAAACCGTGGAGGCCGAGGCCGCGCACGGCACCGTGACGCGCCACTATCGCCAGCACCAGCAGGGCAAGCAGACCAGCACCAACCCGATCGCAAGCATCTTCGCCTGGACAGGCGGCCTGAAGCACCGCGGTAAGCTGGACAACCAGCCCGAGGTGACCGCGTTCGCCGAGACGCTGGAGCGGATCTGCATCGAGACGGTCGAGCAGGGCAAGATGACGAAGGACCTGGCGCTCCTGATCGGGCCAGACCAGGCCTGGATGACGACCGAGATGTTCTTCCAGGCGATCGTGGACAACCTGCAAAACGAGATGGGCCGCCAGACGGCTGCGCTCAGCGCGGAGCGCTGACGCGCAGGCTCGGCCGAAGGCCCGGCGGGCGGGCGGATCCCATACCAAGTCTCGGTGCAGAAAACCCATCGCGTTCGGCCTGTCTGCCGGCGCGCGGTCGCGCTTGGCGCTGCGCGGATTGCCGATGGCCGGCGGGATGCGGGTTGAATGCGCCCGAGCCGTCCGACGGCGTGGCTATGCCATGCAGTTCCTACTTCCTTCGCCTGATGTCCCGGGCGGACTCGGCGGCCTTGCCGCCGGCCCTGTCGCGCCACGCTCAGGCCGGTTCATAGCCCCGCTTCAGCAGCGGCACCGCCAGAAGCCCCGCCACAAAGCCGCCGATATGCGCCCAGATCGCGATCCCCGGCGTGCCGGGCGCGTTGAAGGCAACGCCGGTTAGCATCTGCACACCTATCCACAGTGCAGCGTAGCGAAGCGCGCGAACGGTTTCGCCCGACAGGCGCATCCCGAGGATCACGGCCGGGTCCTCGCCGCTGCGGGCGAAGATCAGTGCATAGGCCGCGAACACGGCCGAGATAGCGCCCGAAGCGCCGACCACCGGGGCAACGGACGTGGGCGTAAACAGCACCTGGAGCGCGCCGCCGGCAATGCCGCCTGCGAAAAAGAGCAAAAGGAAACGGCCAGTGCCGACCAGCCCCTCGACCTGGCGGCCGACCCAGGCGAGGAACACCATGTTCATCGCCAGATGCACCCACCCGCCATGCAGGAATATGTGGGTGACGAAGGTTGCCGCCAGCGGCAGCGGCCCTTCGGCCACGCCGACAACAGCCCCGGTCACACGGGCAGGGACGAGGCCGGCTGCAAAGGTGACCATGCGGGCAAGGCCCTCGCCCACGACGAGGAACAGCAATTCGATCGCGACGCAGGCGATGACGATGATGCGGGTCGCCCAGCCGACGGCCAACGGCTGGACCGGCTGCGCTTCGGGCTTCGGCAGCGGTTGCGGCTGCTCTGTCACGCGACGCCCCCTCCCCGACCCGTCCAGACCTAGCGGAACTCGACCCGGTCGATCATGTAGCTGCGGTCGCCCGACGGGGTCACCACCTCGACCTCCTCGCCGCGGTTGCGGCCGATCAGGGCGCGACCGACGGGCGAGTTGTAGCTGATGCGGCCGCGCTTGGCGTCCGCTTCCAGCTCGCCCACGATCTGGTAGGTGATCGGCTTCTCGTCCTCGTCCAGCAGGTGAACCGTGGCGCCGAACACCACCTTGTCGCCGGACAGCTGGGTGGGATCGATCACGAGCGCGCGGGCAAGCTTGTCCTCGAACTCGGCGATCTGCGCCTCGATGTGGCCCTGCCGCTCCTTGGCGGCATGATATTCGGCATTTTCCGACAGGTCGCCGTGGGCGCGGGCCTCCTCGATCGCCTCGACATTCTCGGGACGGTCGACTTCCTTCAGCTGCTTGAGCTGCCTGAGCAGCATCGCATGCCCTTCGGCGAGCATCGGGACCTTTTCAATCGTTGCCATGAGATGCTTTCGACTCTCGTTCGAGGGGGATGGCTCCGACACGACCCGGGACCGGCGATTCCAATTCGCCGTTGCATAAGTCCGGACCGTTCGGAGGGCTGTTGGACGCCGAATTCGGGCGTTAACATTAAGGGGCGGCTGCCGGTTGCGCAAGGGCGGGCAAAAAAGCCGGACCGGCGGCAAGGCCGACGGTCCGTCGCTATTTCGCCGCGTGGTGCGCCTGCAGCGGCTTCACCTCGATCGGGCGGGCCTTCAGCGCGGCAATCGCCTTCACGCTGGCGTCCGAGGCCGACGCCGTGGTGAAGATCGGCAGCTTTTGTGCCAGGGCGGCCATGCGGATGGTTTGCGAATCCTTCAGGCTCTGCACGCCTTCCGTGGTATTGAACACCAGCGCGATCCGGCCGTCGCGGATAGCATCCACGATATGCGGCTGGCCCTCGAGCACCTTGTTGATGATGCCCACGTTCACGCCCTCGCCTCTGAGCCAGGCGGCCGTGCCGCGGGTGCCGACCAGATCGAAGCCCATCGCTTCCAGCCCGCGCGCGGCCTCCAGGATATGGCGCTTGTCGCTGTCCTTCACGCTGATGAACACGCGGCCTTCCATCGGCAGAACGGTGCCGGCGGCGAGCTGACACTTCGCGAAGGCCATCGCGAAATCGCTGTCGATCCCCATCACCTCGCCGGTGGATTTCATCTCGGGGCTGAGCACGGGATCGGAGCCCGGGAAGCGCGCGAAGGGGAATACGGCCTCCTTCACCGAGATATGGCCGTTGCCCAGCGGCGCGAGGTCGAAGGCGGAGAGCTTTTCACCCGCCATCACCCGTGCGGCGATCTTGGCATAGGGGCGCCCCTGCGCCTTGGCGACGAAGGGCACGGTGCGGCTGGCGCGCGGGTTCACCTCGATCAGGTAGACGTCCGCGCCTGCCCCGGCCTGCGAGCCGGGGTCCTTCACTGCGAATTGCACGTTCATCAGGCCCCGCACACCCAGAGCGCGGGCCAGCTTGTCGGTCTGGGCGTGGATTTCGGCAATGATGGCAGCGGAAAGGCTGTGCGGCGGGATGCAGCAGGCGCTGTCGCCCGAATGGACTCCTGCCTCCTCGATATGCTGCATCACGCCTGCGACGTGCACGGTCTCCCCATCACAGATTGCGTCGACATCCACCTCGATCGCGTCGCGCAGGTAGCGGTCGATCAGCACCGGGCTGTCGCCCGACACCTTCACCGCCGTCTCGATATAGGCCTCGAGGTTGGCAGTGGTCTCGACGATCTCCATCGCCCGGCCGCCCAGCACATAGGAAGGCCGCATGAGGACGGGATAGCCAATGCGTTCCGCAACCGCGACCGCCTCGTCCCGGCTGCGCGCCATTCCGCCGGCAGGCTGTTTCAGGCCCAGCTGTTCCACCAGCGCCTGGAAGCGCTCGCGATCTTCGGCAAGGTCGATGGCGTCGGGCTGGGTGCCCAGGATCGGGATGCCGGCCGCCTCCAGCGCGCGGGCAAGCTTCAGCGGGGTCTGCCCGCCGAACTGCACGATCACGCCCTCAAGCCGGCCTTGGCGCTGCTCGACGGCGAGCAGCTCCAGCACGTCCTCGGCAGTCAGCGGCTCGAAATAGAGCCGGTCAGAGGTGTCGTAATCCGTGCTGACGGTTTCGGGGTTGCAGTTGACCATGATGGTCTCGAACCCGGCGCCACCGCGCGCCTCGGCGCCCAGCGCGAACGCGGCGTGGCAGCAGCAATAGTCGAACTCGATGCCCTGCCCTATGCGGTTGGGCCCGCCGCCCAGGATGACGATCTTGCGCGCTGCCGTCGGCTCGGCCTCGCATTCGGTGCCGCCGTAGGTGGAATACATGTAGGGCGTGGACGCGTCGAATTCGGCAGCGCACGTGTCGATCCGCTTGAACACGGGGCGCACGCCCAGCGCGTGGCGCTTCGCGCGCAGACCCGCCTCGGGCGTGCCCGACAGCCTTGCGAGCCGCGCGTCGGAGAAGCCCATGGCCTTCAGGCGCCTGAGGCCCGCCGCATCGGTTGGCAACTTGTTCTCGCGCACCCCGGCCTCGGCAGCGATGATCTCGGCCAGCCGTTCGACGAACCATGGGTCGTAATGGGAGACGCGGGCGACTTCGCTGGGCACGATGCCCACGCGCAGCGCGTGGGCGGCGATCAGCAGCCGGTCCGGAACACGGCGGGCAAGCGCGGCCAGTATCTCGCCCTTCGACGCATGGGACAGCCCCTCGGGCTCGTCGAGGCCGGTCAGGCCGGTCTCCAGGCCCCTCAGCGCCTTTTGCAGCGATTCGTGGAAGTTGCGGCCGATTGCCATCACCTCGCCGACCGACTTCATCGCGGTGCCCAGCGTCGAATCCGAGCCCTTGAACTTCTCGAAGGCAAAGCGCGGGATCTTGGTGACGACGTAATCGATGGTCGGCTCGAAGCTCGCGGGGGTGACGCCCGTGATGTCGTTGCGGATCTCATCGAGCGTGTAGCCGACCGCCAGGAGGGCGGCGACCTTCGCGATGGGAAAGCCAGTCGCCTTCGACGCCAGCGCCGAGGAGCGGCTGACGCGCGGGTTCATCTCGATGACGACGAGGCGCCCGTCCTCGGGATTCACCGCAAACTGCACATTCGAGCCGCCGGTTTCCACGCCGATCTCGCGCAGGCAGGCGATGCTCGCGTTGCGCATGATCTGATATTCCTTGTCGGTCAGCGTCAGCGCCGGCGCGACGGTGATCGAATCCCCCGTGTGGGTTCCCATCGGGTCCACATTCTCGATGGAGCAGATGATGATGGCATTGTCCGCCCGGTCGCGGACCACCTCCATCTCATACTCCTTCCAACCGAGCACCGACTCCTCGATCAGCACCTCGGTCGTCGGGCTGGCGTCGAGCCCGCCGAGCACGATGCGGGTGAACTCCTCGCGGTTGTAGGCGATGCCGCCGCCGGTGCCGCCCAGCGTGAAGCTGGGGCGGATGATCGCGGGCAGCCCCACGCTGTCGAGCGCCTTCAGCGCCTCGTCCAGGCTGTGCGCGATCGCCGAGCGTGGGCTCTCGAGCCCGATCGCGTCCATCGCGTCGCGGAACTTCAGCCGGTCCTCGGCCTTCTCGATGGCCTTTGCGTCCGCCCCGATCAGCTGGATGCCCAGCCGGTCGAGCGTGCCATCCTTTGCCAGCGCCAGCGCTGTGTTGAGCGCGGTCTGCCCGCCCATGGTCGGCAGGACGGCGTCGGGGCGCTCCTTTTCAAGAATGCGCGCGACGATCGCAGGGGTGATGGGTTCGATGTAGGTCGCGTCGGCCAGCTCCGGATCGGTCATGATGGTCGCCGGGTTGGAATTGACCAGGATGACGCGGTAGCCCTCGCCCTTCAATGCCTTGATCGCCTGGGTGCCGGAATAGTCGAACTCGCAGGCCTGCCCGATGATGATCGGGCCGGCGCCGATGACGAGGATGGACCGGATGTCGGTTCTGCGGGGCATGGCTCAGGCGGCCTTCTTCATGCCGTCGACGAACCGCCTGAACAGATAATAGCTGTCCTGCGGGCCCGGGCTGGCTTCGGGGTGGTGCTGCACGCTGAAGGCCGGCTGGTCCACCAGCTCGAGGCCGCAGAGCGTCTGGTCGAACAGGCTGATGTGGGTGGCGCGCGCGTTTGCCGGCAGCGTGTCGGCGTCCACGGTGAAGCCATGGTTCATGGCCGTGATTTCCACCTTGCCGTCGCTCAGCTGCTTCACCGGATGGTTCGCGCCGCGGTGGCCCTGGTGCATCTTCACAGTCTTCGCGCCGACCGCGAGGCCGAGCATCTGGTGGCCGAGGCAGATGCCGAACAGCGGCTTCTTCGTGGCCAGCCACTTCCGGATGGTGGGCACGGCATAGATGCCGGTCGCCGCCGGGTCGCCGGGGCCGTTCGAGAGGAACAGGCCGTCGGGCTTCAGCGCCATGATCTCGTCGAAGCCGGTGGTGGCGGGCACCACCGTCACCCGCGCGCCGGCATCGACCAGCTGCCGCAGAATCGCGCGCTTGATGCCATAGTCGATGGCGACGACATGCGGCGCGTGCAGAGGCAGCTTGCCCGGCCCATAGCCCTCGCCCAGCTTCCATGGGCCTTCGTCCCAGGTCCATGTCTGTGTGGAGGAGACCTGCTTTGCAAGATCCAGCCCTTCAAGGCCCGACCAGCCGCGCGCTTGTGCAACCAGCGCATCGATATCGAACGCGCCATCTTTCCGGTGCGCGATCACGGCGTTGGGCGCACCAAACGCGCGGATTCGCCGGGTGATGGCACGGGTGTCCACGCCGGTCACGCCGATCCGGCCCCAGTCCGCCAGCCATTGGTCAAACGGCTTCGTGGACCGGAAGTTGGACGGCGCGGTAATCGCTTCGGCCATCACGCAGCCCGGCGCGTGCGGGTTGATGGCCTCGATATCTTCCGCATTTGCCCCCGCATTGCCGATGTGCGGGAAGGTGAAGGTGATGATCTGCCCGGCATAGCTGGGGTCGGTCATCACTTCCTGGTAGCCCGTCATCGCGGTGTTGAAGCAGAGCTCGCCGACGGCTTCGCCTTCGGCGCCGGTGCCCAAGCCTGCATACACGGTGCCGTCTGCCAGCACCACGATTCCCGTCGCGCCGGGTTGTGGGCGCGCGCGGGTGTCTTCGGCCATCGGCAGATCCTCGGATGTCGGGTTTTCAAGCTAAGGCGCCGCGTTACGGACCGCTTTGGATTTGGTCAATGCCGCGCCGGGCCCTAATGAGGGAATGTTGAGGAAAGACGTGAAAAATGATCCGTGACGATATCAAGGCAGCCCAGATTGAGGCAATGAAGACAAAGGATTCGGCAAGGCTGGGTGCCGTTCGCCTCATCCTCGCCACGCTGAAGAATCGCGACATCGAACTGCGCACCGGAACGGCGCCCGCCGATGACGATGTGATGGTGATGGAGATGCTTGGCAAGATGGCCAAGCAGCGCCGCGAATCGATCGAGATGTTCGAGAAGGGCGGCCGCGCGGAGCTAGCAGCCGCCGAAAAGGCCGAGCTCGACGTGATCGAGAGCTTCCTGCCGAAGCAGATGTCGGACGACGACGCGAAGGCCGCAATCGCTGCGCTTGTGTCGGAGGCGGGCGCCACGAGCGTGAAGGACATGGGTGCGGTGATGGCGCTGGTGAAGGCGCGGCTCAAGGGGCAGATCGACATGTCGAAGGCAAGCGGACTGGTGAAGGCGGCGCTTCAGCCGTGAGCCTGCCGCCCGAATTCCTGGATGATCTGCGCGCCCGGGTGGGGCTTGCGAGCGTCGTCGGGCGGCGGGTGAAGCTGGCACGTGCGGGCCGCGAGCTGAAGGGCTGCTGCCCCTTCCACAACGAGAAGACGCCCAGTTTTTACGTGAACGAGGAGAAGGGCTTCTACCATTGCTTCGGCTGCGGCGCGCACGGCGACGCGATCCGCTTCGTGATGGAGCAGGACGGCTTGCCCTTCATGGAGGCGGTGAAGTCGCTTGCAGCCGAAGTGGGGCTGACGGTTCCCGAGCTGCGCCGCGACGATCCCGAGCGCGAGCGACGCGCAGGCCTCTACGAGCTGATGGAGGCCGCGGGGGACTGGTTTCGGGGCCAGTTGCAGGCGGTCGGCGGAGCAGAGGCCCGCGCCTATCTGGAGCGGCGCGCGGTGCCCCCTGCCCTGCAGGCGCAGTTCGGCCTGGGTTTTGCGCCCGGTTCGCGCGACGCGCTTTCGAATGCGATGGGCGCGAAATTCGCGAGCCTGGAGCCGCAGCAGCTGTTGGAGGCGGGCCTCGCCGGGGAAGCGGCGCAGCGCCGCTACGACCGTTTTCGCGGCCGGTTGATGTTCCCCATCCACGATCCGCGCGGCCGCCCTGTCGGCTTCGGCGGGCGCGCACTGGGGGATGTGGAGCCCAAATATCTGAACTCGCCGGAAGGGCCGGTCTTCCACAAGGGCGGGCTGCTCTACAACTACCACCGGGCGGCACCTGCCGCGCGCAAGGCCGGGCGCCTGCTGGTGGTCGAAGGCTATATGGATGTCGTCGGCCTGGCGGGTGCCGGCGTGATGGAGGCAGTGGCACCGCTGGGCACCGCGCTTACCGAAGAGCAGATGCGGCTCGCCTGGAAAGTGGTGCCCGAGCCGGG
>BBPD01000320.1_pt1 | contig 31263 bp, 29 predicted proteins | sample 1344911 | NCBI WGS metagenome assembly BBPD01 (sample SAMD00019088, study PRJDB2971) | groundwater metagenome | biome: freshwater biome; feature: mineral spring; material: ground water | place: USA: CA, Sonoma | collected 2011-09 | depth surface m
GGCGGCATCACCCGCCCGCCCGCAGGTTTCCGTAACGGGATGTTCCATCCCGACCCGTTCGCGGCCGATCGCCCAAGGTTTCAGATCACCCGGGCCAATATGGCGCAGCACGCGGCGAATCTTTCTGCCGGCCAGAAGGCCATGTTCGAGCGGTACCCGACCTTTCGGATGGACGTCTACCCGACTCGCCGCTCGGCTTCGTTCCCACAGCGCGTCTACGACTTCACCAAGACCAATGCCACGCGCTGTCAACTCGTGGCCGATGGCGAAGGTGTTCAGAACTGCGCCGAGGGATTCCCGTTCCCGGTGCCGCAGAACGCCCACGAGCTGATGTGGAATCACAAGCTCAAGCACAAGGGTGTCTCGGGCATACGCTGGGCCAACCGCGTCGCTCCGACGCCGGGCGGGCAATTTACGCTGATCCGTCTGCGTGAGCGTCTGCTTGGCCTCTATTTCAGGCCCGGCAACACAACGGAAAACGTCAACAACGTCCTCCAATACATGTTGCAAGAAGTAATGGGGCCGGCGCGCCTCGCAGGACAGGTGTTGCTGGTGCATGAAACGTTGAATGCGGGCATCACACCGCGCCAAGCATGGATCTACAACCCCGGCCAGCGTCGTGTCCGCCGTGCCCCGAACGTGGCCTACGACAATCCAGCCACGGCCTCGGACGGCCTTGCCACCAATGACATGTTCGACATGTTCAATGGCGCGATGGACCGTTTTGACTGGAAGAAGGTCGGCAAGAAAGAGAAGTTTGTCCCCTACAACTCCTACAAGGCGCATAGCAACAACACCAAAATCGCCGACCTCGTTCGACCAGGTCATCTGAACCCAGATTTTCTGCGTTATGAGTTGCACCGCGTATGGGTGGTCGAGGCCACGTTGAAGGCCGGTTCGCGCCACATCAACAGCCGGCGCACCTTCTATCTCGACGAGGACAGCTACCAGATTCTCGCGATCGACCACTATGACGGCCAAGGCAACATCTGGCGCGTGTCGGAAGCGCCGTCGATCAACTACTACGAAGTACCCACTTTCTGGTCGACGATCGAAGTGCACTACGACCTGAAGTCGGGTCGCTACCTCGCGGGCCTTCTCGACAACGAAGAAGACCGTCCGTTTGACTTCGGCTACCAGGCGACTCCGGCGGATTTCTCGCCGCAGAACCTGCGCGCCGCGGGCGTTCGCTGATCCCAAGCGCCGAGAGAACAACCCTCGGCGCCATTCATCTGCGGGTGGCGCCTCACGGTGCCGCCCGATTTTTTTGAGAGTCGTATGCAAGCAAAGCCTTTCCGAACTCCAGGCAAGCGTGTCGCCGCCCTTGCGTTGGCCCTTGCCTTGGCAGCGCCCGCGGTTTATTCCCAAGCGGCGGCCGATGATCCAGCATTGCTCCCGTCCCAAATAAAGCCGTTGGCATCAAGAGCACTGCTGCTGGATATCGTGCAAGCCCGGAGCGGCCTGTTCGCCGTAGGCGAACACGGCATCGTGCTGCGCGGCGATGGTTCCAGCCAGTGGACGCAGTTGCAGGTTCCCACCCGCGTCGCGTTGACGAGCATTGCCAGCGCCAATGGCACGCTCTGGGCGGCGGGGCATTCGGGCGTCATCTTGCGATCCAGCGACAATGGCCACTCGTGGGCGCGGCAGCGCGTCGACATTTGGGATCCGCAGCGCTTCGAGCCACAACAGGGCGCACCGATCCTCGATCTGCTCTTCGTTGATGCCGAGAAAGGCTTTGCCGTCGGCGCATTCAGCACTTTGCTGCGTACCACCGACGGCGGTCTGACGTGGATCGCGCTGTCGCTGAAGGGCGATGCTTTGCCGGTCGATCAGGAGCTTGTTGTTGATGCCGCGGAGGACGAAGACGGCGATGGTTTCGATGGCGGCGGGGTCTTGGACGCCGATCAACTTATTTTGGAAGACGAGGTCGATCCACACTTGAATGCCATCGCCCGCGACGGCGACGGCATGCTCTACCTCGCGGGTGAGCGCGGCGCGATGTTCCGCTCGCGCGATAACGGCGACACCTGGCAGCGTCTGGATTTCCCCTACGAGGGTTCGATGTTCGGCGTAATGGCTTGGGGTGCCGGCCATGTGCTGACCTTCGGTCTGCGCGGCCATGTTTTCGAATCCACCGATGGCGGGGACAGTTGGAGCCAACTCGAAACCGGCACCGAGGTCGCTCTTATGGGCGGCACGGCGCTGCCCGGCGGCGGCGCGGTCATCGTAGGTAATGAAGGCACCCTGTTGCAGCGTGCCGACGGTGCCTCGCCGTTCGTGCGCAGCACTTTCCAGAACGCGGACGGCGAGACGCCGGTCCTGTCAGGTGCCATCCCTGACGATGCCGGCGGTCTCATCTTGATTGGCGAAAACGGAGTCGAGCGCCATGGCGTCAAGTAACGCGGGATCGGGAAATACGCGCTTCCACTACGCATTGGAGCGCTTCGTCTTCGCCAAGCGGCCGCTGGTACTGGTGTTGTTTGCGCTGATCACGGTGGCGATGGGCTTCTTCGCCAGCCAGTTGCGCGTCGACGCGGGCTTCATGAAGCAGATCCCACGCGAACACTCGTACATGTCGACCTTCGTCGAGTACATGGCGGAGTTCGGCGGTGCCAACCGTGTGCTGGTCGCGGTGGTGGCGAAAGACGGCGACATCTTCGACCAAGCCTATATGGCCACGCTCGAAAACGTCACTCGTGATGTCATGGCGATGGAAGCCACCGACGACGCCCGCGTGCGTTCGCTGTTCACCCCGAACACGCGTTTCGTCGAGGTGGTGGAGGATGGATTCACCGGCGGCAACGTCATTCCCGATACGTTCTCACCGAATGTGGAGGGCTTTCAGGCCAGCGCGGCGGACTTTGACCAGATTCGCAGCAATATCGTCAAGGCCAATATTCTTGGTCGATTGGTTGCACAAGACTGGTCGGCGACGATGGTATGGGCCGACCTGATTCCCGAGGATCAGGCACCCGGCGGTAAGTTGGACTACCAAGTCATCGGCGACCAGCTCGAAGCGATCCGCGCCAAGTACGAGAACGAGCATTATTCGGTACACATCATCGGTTTCGCCAAGATGGTGGACGACATCGCCGATGGTGCCGCCTCGGTAGTGATGTTTTTCGCCATCACCATCGCGTTCACTTGGCTGTTGCTGTTCCTCTACTCGACATCGGGCAAGCTCGCAGCACTGACCGTGCTCGCCGCGCTGGTTGCCGTGGTGTGGATGCTCGGCACTTTGCGTCTGCTGGGCTACGGCATCGATCCGATGAATATGCTGACGCCGTTCCTGATCTTTGCCATTGCGGTCAGTCACGGCGAACAGATGATCAACCGCTTCCGCGGCGAGATCTTCTTCGGTGGCATGGAAGACGGCACGCCCGCAGAGCTTGCGAAGCGCCAAGGCAATCCGTCGCTGGACGCGGCGAAAGCGGCTTTCCGCCGGTTGCTGGTGCCGGGCACGGTGGCTTTGCTTTCCGGCTGCATCGGCTTTGCGACGATCATGCTGATCGAGATCCAGATGGTCCGCGAGCTGGCCATCACGGCCACCGCTGGCGTCGGGCTGATCCTTCTCACCAACCTCGTGCTGCTGCCGGTGCTGCTGTCGTATACGAAGCTGCGCAACATGGAGAAAAAGCGCCAGTACCGCCTGCGCCAGCTCACCCGCTTCGACAAGATTTGGGCCTACCTGTCGAAGTTCTCCAAGCCAATTCCTGCTGCCGCCTTGGTGATTCTTGGTTTTTCGATGTGGTTCTTTGCCGAGCGGCACGGCGACAACGTAATGATCGGTGATGCCGAATCGGGTGTGGCCGAATTGCGCCCGGATGCGCGCTTCAATCAAGACGCTCGGGAGATCACCCAGCGCTTCGCGCTCGGCATCGACACCATCAACGTCATCGTCGAGACCAGCCCGGACGCCTGCACCAACTACCGCGTGATGGAGGTCATCGACCGGCTGTCTTGGCATCTGGCCAACGTCGAGGGTGTACAGCAAGTCGTCAGCCTGCCGATGGCAGCGAAAATCGCCAGCGCCGGCTGGAACGAAGGCAATGTGCGCTGGCGCGAGTTGCCACGCGTGCCAGACAACCTGCGTACCGCCACACAAAGCTTCGAGACTGATACGGGCCTGCTCAACACCGACTGCTCGGTAATGCCGGTGACGGTGTTCCTCACCGACCACAAGGCAACGACCATCGACCGCGTCGTGGCGGCGATCAAAGACTTCCGCGAGGCCGAGACAGCCAACATCGCGGGCATCCGCACCGTGCTCGGGATCGGCGAGAACGCCCCGCTGCCTGATATGGACGCTACCAGCATCCGTGCGGCGCTGGCCGAGCAGCACATGGTGGCGATGGCCGACCCGGAAGCATTGCCGTCGAACATCATCAATCCGCGTATCGGTACCGGCAACGCGGGCGTGATGGCGGCCATCAATGACGAAGTGCGTGCCGTCGAGTACCTGATGCTATGGCTGCTCTATGGCGCTGTGTTCCTGATGTGCCTGTTGAGCTTCAGGAGCGCACTGGCTGCGTTGTGCATCGTCCTGCCACTGATCTTGGTGACCGAGCTTGGCCATGCATTGATGGTCGAGTTGAACATCGGTCTGAAGGTCAACACGCTCACGGTGGTGGCATTGGGCGTGGGCATCGGCGTTGACTACGCGATTTACATCTTCGCTCGAATGCGCGAGGCGATGCTTTCCGGCAAGACGCTCTCCGAGAGCTATTTCATCTCGCTCAAGACCACCGGTATCGCCATTTTCTACACCGCGCTGACGCTGGCGGTGGGTGTCGCTACCTGGATCTGGTCAGACCTGAAGTTCCAAGCCGATATGGGCCTGATGCTGACCTTCATGTTCGTGGTCAACATGATCGCCGCCATCGTCTTCCTGCCGGCGCTGTGCCGTTGGTTGATGCGGCCGACCGAGAAGGACACTTGGCAGCCGCCGAAGTAAGGCCTGCGGCGGAGCTTTGAAGCGAAGGGGCCGAGAGGCCCCTTCGTCAGTCCGGGCCGCGTACCTGTCTCTGCCCTTGCAGGGCGATGACTAGCACGCCACTGAGTACCAAGGCTCCGCCAATCCACAGCTTTGCACCTGGGCGATCGCCCCAAGCAAGGATGCCGAGGCCGATGGTGATGAGTGGGGAGAGCAGCAGCCACGGGGTCACGGCGGCCACGGGATGACGCTGCACCAGTACGTAGTACAGCCCGTGGCCGAGCAGGGATGAGATCAGCGCCGAGTACAGAACACCGCTCCAGCCGACCCAGGTCGCGGCGGCAAGATGCGTTGGAAGATGTCCTTCCAACAGCGCGCTGGCCGCCAGCAGCGGCCCCACGCTGCAAAGTGCCAGCCAGCCTTGCTGGCTCCAGACGGTCTGTCCGCGTAGTCCGCGCATCAATACCGTGCCCACGGCAAGCAAAAAAGCCGCACCGAGCATCAACAGCATCGACGCGGGATGATCGAGCACCAGCGGATCGAAGCCAAGGACAAGCACACCGACAAAGCTGGTGGCGATGGCGAGGCCGATCGCTCGCCCGATGCGCTCGCCGAGCATCGCCCATGCCAAGAGCGCGGCCATGGGGACGTAGCTTTGCATGAGGATCGCCAGCGAAGACAAGTCGCCAGCGAGGTGCAGGGCCCAGAAACTCATGCCGAAGTGGAAAACCCCCAGGCCGATGCTGATGGCGAGAAGCCGCGGCCATTGGCCGGGTGCTGGGGCAGTCAGGAAAGGCCATAGCAAGACGGCCAGCACAGCCATTCGCAGTCCAGTGAACAGCAGCGGTGGAAGCTCGGTGAGCGCGTACGCCGAGGTGAGGAAATTCAGCGCCCAGACGATACAAACCAAGCAGACAAGCGCGATATCGCGCGGCGGAAGACCCGCGTTCAATAGGCGATGCCGAGGCGGCGGTAGAGCTTCGACAGGGTCCAGGCCGGCCCCACCAGCAAATAGACGAGGTCGGTGAAAAAGCTCGGGCGTTTACCCTCGATGCGATGGCCGATGAATTGCCCAATCCACGCGGCGACGAACACGATCACGGCAATGACGAGCAGCCCGCGCATGCCGATGGCTTGGGCGATCGACCAGCACAGTAGGCTCGCGAGCACGAAGGCGATGGCCGCGCCTACGGCAAGCGGTCGCGAGCCGCGGAAATACCACGCGGTAAGAGCGACCATCAGCACCGCGGCGAAGGCGCCGGGCTGGAACCAAGTGCCCGGTACCGGGATCGTCCAGATCATCGCAATGATCGACCAAAGAATCAGCGGCACGCAGACGAGATGGATGGCCTGATTGGTGATGTTCTCATGGTCGCGACTGTAGTTAGCGAGCAAGTCATGCAGGCGGGTCATGGTTGTATCTCTCAATCGACAGTGATGCCGGCGAGCCGCCACAGCGCCTCGGCGTATTTTGCGCGAGTCACCGTGATCACCTCCGCAGGCAGTGAAGGGCCTGGCGCGGTTTTGTTCCAATCCAGCGTATCGAGGTAATCGCGCACGTATTGTTTGTCATAGCTCGGCGGGCTGCTGCCCACCGTGTAGGTATCCGCTGGCCAGAAGCGCGAGGAGTCTGGCGTCAGCATTTCGTCCATCACCACGAGCGTGCCATCGGTATCGAGGCCGAATTCAAACTTGGTATCGGCGATGAGGATGCCGCGCTCGGCCGCATACGCCGCCGCAAATCGGTAGATGGCCAGTGTTGCGGTGCGCACGCGTTCCGCAAGCTCACCGCCAATCGCCTCGACAACGGCATCGAATGCCACGTTCTCGTCGTGATCGCCGATGGTGGCCTTGGTGCTCGGGGTGAAGATGGGCTCGGCTAGCTGCTCGGCCTGACGCAGGCCGGCCGGCAGGGCGATGCCGCAGACCTGCCCGCTGCGCTGGTAGTCCCTCCAGCCGCTACCGATGAGATAACCGCGGGCGATGGCCTCGACCGGCAGCGGCCGCAGTGCCTTCGTCACCACTGCGCGTTTCGCGTACAGCGCCGCATCGGTGCCTGGCGGCAGCACGCTCGCCACCGCGGTGCGGGTCAAGTGGTTCGGCATCAGATGCGCGGTCTTGTCGAACCAGAAGTTTGAGATCTGGCACAGCATCTCGCCCTTGCCGGGAATCGGATCGGGTAGCACCACGTCGAAGGCGGAAAGACGATCGCTGGCGATCATCAGCAGTCGCCCACGACCGTCCGGGCCGGGCGGCAGGCCGTAGACGTCGCGCACCTTGCCGCGATGGAGCAGGGGCAGGGCGAGGTTCGAGGTGTGCAGGGTGGTGGGCAAGGCGTGGCGGCGGCGAGGGCAAGCGTGCATTGTAGCGGGCGCTTCGACGCACGCTTTTCGTCACGCTCGCATTTCTTGAACTTCGCGCCGAGCACCGATGCGACCGCGCCTCGCCTCGCGCTAGACTTCGCCCCCATGAACCCTCGCCTGATCGCACCCATCGCGTTGGCTTTCGCCGGTTTCGCCTACGCCCAAACCAGTCCGCCGGCGGGCTCGCCGCGCCTCGCGACCGCAACCCCTGCGGCTGCGGAATCGACCAGCATGCCGCCCATGCCTGCCCAGCTCGGCCTCTGTGCCGCCTGCCACGGCGTGGATGGCCGCAGCCGCACGCCCGGCACGCCGCAGATCGGCGGGCAGGATGAAGCCCGCCTGCGCGCAAGCCTGTGGGCTTACCGCGACGGCAGTCGCCGAGCGGTGGCGATGAACGCGATCAGCAACGCGCTGCAGCCGAGCGATATCGACGAGCTGGCGCGCTGGTATGCCGCGCAGCCGATTTTCGACCCAGCTGCGGAGCGCTGAGGATGCGCTGGTACGGCACCATTCTGGGAGCCATCGCCGGCTGGCTGCTGCTGCGTCATCCGGCTGGCGGTCTGCTTGGGGGCCTTGTGGGCTACGCCTTCGACAGCGGCTGGTTTCGCCGTGGCGGGCCAGACCCGTACATGGTGCTCGATGTCTCGCCGAGTGACGACGACGAAACCATTCGTCGTACTTGGCAGCGTTTGGTCTCGCAGTACCACCCCGACCGGCTCGAAGGCGCGGCACCCGAGCTGCGCGCGCAAGCCGACAAGAAGCTGCGCGCCATCAATCACGCCTACGATGTGATCCAGAAACGTCGCCAACTGCGCTGACATCGCCGGCCATCGAGAGCCCGTCATGCCGAACTGCATCATCGCCCCGTCCATCCTCGCCGCCGACTTCGCGCGCCTTGGCGATGAGGTCAATGCCGTGTTGAAGGCCGGTGCCGATTGGGTGCATTTCGACGTGATGGACAACCACTACGTGCCGAATCTGAGCATCGGCCCGCTGGTCTGTGAGGCTTTGCGCAAGCACGGCATTACCGCACCGATCGATGTTCATCTGATGGTCGAGCCGGTGGATCGTATCGTCCCGGATTTCGCCAAGGCGGGTGCCTCATTGATTAGCTTCCATCCCGAGGCCAGTCGCCACGTCGATCGCACGATCCAATTGATCCAGGCATCCGGCTGCCAGGCAGGACTGGTGCTCAATCCGGCAACGCCAGTCGAGGTTCTCGACTACACGCTCGAAAACATCGATCTCGTCTTGGTGATGAGCGTCAACCCCGGCTTCGGTGGCCAGAGTTTTATCGATTCGGCGTTGCGCAAGATCGAGGCCATCCGACGGCGCATCGACGCGACGGGCAAGCCGATCCGTCTCGAGGTCGATGGCGGGGTGAAAGTCGAGAATATCCGCCGCATTGCCGCAGCCGGTGCCGACACCTTTGTCACCGGTTCGGCGCTCTTCGGTGCACCGGATTACGCCGAGGTCATCGCTCGCATGCGGGCGGAGATTGCTCGCGCCAAAGACGGAGTCGCAGCGGGTTGATCACCGTCGGCGCGTTGGTTGGGCCCTCCGTGGCCCGCATCCATCCCTGACAATGCGCAGACATTCTGCGGCTGGTTTATGACCGTTCGACGGTGTTGCGGCTGGCATACTTCGCCAATGGACGCTGCCGCTTTTTCTCGCCTCGCCGCCGTTGGCCACAATCGCATTCCGATCGTGCGCGAGGTGCTCTCCGATCTCGACACGCCGCTGTCGGTGTATCTGAAACTGGTTGACGGTCCGAACGCCTACCTGTTCGAGTCGGTCGAAGGCGGCGAGAACTGGGGCCGCTACAGCATCATCGGACTGCCGGCGCGACGTACCTGGACGGTGCATGGGAACACCTTGACCGCGCGCGAGTTCGGCGAAGTCGTCGAGACGCGCGAGCTGTCCGACCCGCTCGGCGAGGTCGAACACCTGCGTCGTGGCTATTCGGTGCCGTGCATCGAGAACCTGCCCGGCTTCACGGGTGGGCTGGTGGGCTGGTTCGGCTTCGAGTGCATCGGCTACATCGAGCCGAGGCTCGCCAAGCGCGCAGCCCCCGATCATCTCGGTACGCCCGAGATCTTCCTGATGCTCAGCGAAGAGCTTGCGGTCTTCGACAACCTCAAGGGCAAGCTCTACCTCATCGTGCATGCCGACCCGGCCGAGCCGCAGGCCTTGGCACGCGCGCAGGCGCGGCTCGATTCGCTCACGCACCGCCTGCGCCACGCCGGTGCCAGCTACCCCGACGTGCTCGATCCGGGCTTTGTCGACGAGGGCGATTTTGTCTCCGGCTTCAGCAAGGAGGGCTTCAAGGCCGCGGTATTGAAGGCCAAGGACTACATCGCTGCCGGTGATGTTTTCCAAGTGGTGCTAAGCCAGCGCCTGTCGGTGCCGTTCAAAGCGCGGCCGGTCGATGTCTATCGCGCGCTGCGGGCCTTGAATCCGTCGCCGTACATGTTTTTTCTCGACACCGGCACGCTGCAGGTGGTGGGTTCGTCGCCGGAGATTCTGGTGCGCCAGCAGCAGGGTACGGTGACCGTCCGGCCCATCGCCGGCACGCGCGCGCGCGGTGCCACACCTACCGCTGATCGTGCGTTGGAAGCCGAACTGCTTGCCGATCCGAAGGAGCGCGCCGAGCATCTGATGCTGATCGACCTTGGTCGCAACGACGTCGGCCGCGTCAGCGAGGCGGGCAGCGTTCGCGTGCCGGAGCAGTTCGTCATCGAGCGTTACAGTCATGTCATGCACATCGTCTCGGAGGTGCAGGGTCGGCTGAAGAATGGCCTGAGCTACGCCGATGTGCTCAAGGCGACTTTCCCCGCCGGTACTGTGAGCGGTGCGCCGAAGATCCGCGCGCTCGAGATCATCCGCGAACTCGAGCCGCACCAGCGCAACATCTATGCCGGTGCGGTGGGCTATGTGAACTGGTGGGGCGATGCCGACACTGCCATCGCCATCCGCACCGCCGTCATCACCGCGGGCGAACTGCATGTGCAAGCGGGCGCGGGCATCGTCCATGACTCCGACCCAGAGACCGAGTGGGAGGAAACCATGGCCAAGAGCCGTGCGCTGTTCCGCGCTGTCGCACACGCGGCGCGGGGTTTGTAGGTCGGACTGCTCGCGGAGCGGCTCCGTGTGCCTAGGGGGGGGGCGTGGCGCTTGGCACGACCGGCGACAGATATTTTGCCCCTGAATTGACGCGGCATTGACGCAACGAAGCCTTGGGGCGTTGAGTCAGGGATTCACCGCGTGCTACCCTTTCATTCCTTAAGTTGGTGGTGTTTTGCGCTCCCCTCGCTCTGTGTCTCCACCGGAATCCTGGCGCTTGCTTCGACACCTAGCGGTGGCGCAGTGCGTTACCGGGGCGGTGCTTGCGCTGTTATTCGCGATGTTTCTGCCGGCAGCACTCGTGCATGGTTTGGCAGGATGGTTGGCGGTGGCGCTGGTGGTGGTGCTCTCCGGCGCTTATGCGCTGGGTGGTGGTGTACAGGCGGGTGCCGCAGCGGCTCTCCGGGGGGTGTTGGCGGTGGTGGTTCGTTGGCTGCTGATCATCTTCCTGTTGGCGGCTCTGGCTGCCCAACAAGGAGCGGTGGTTTGGGCTATCGCGGCGGGAGCGGTCTTGGCGTATCTGGTCTTTCTAATCGCTGCATCGACATTCAAAAGAGTTTGAGCTGGGCATGCTGACCGAGTACGCGAATCCCACGGAATACATCCAACACCATTTGCAAAACCTCACCGTTTCCGTTGGTGAGGGCGGGTTCTGGGCTCTGCATCTGGACACCCTGATTACATCCGTGGTTCTTGGGTTGTTCATGTGCTTCGCTTTTTGGCTGGCGACGCGCAGGGCGACAGCGGGCGTGCCGGGGCGCTGGCAGGCTTTCGTCGAAATCGTGCTGGAGTTCGTCGACAAACAGGTCAAGGACGCCTACCACGGCAACAGTCGCCTGGTGACGCCCATCGCGATCACGCTGTTTTGCTGGATCCTCGTGCTCAACGGCATGAAGTTGATCCCAGCCGACGCTGTGGCCATACCCATGGGCCTGATCGCGATGTTCGTGGCAGAACTGATGGGGTCGGCAAACCCTCAGGCATTCAACTATTGGAAGCCGGTTCCGACCGCAGACGTCAGCGCGACGCTCGGCATGTCGATCTCGGTCTTCTTCTTGATGATTTTCTTCGCGATACGTGCGAAGGGCCTTGGTGGCTTCATCGTCGAGCAGTTCACCGCGCCTTTCGGCAAGTGGATGTTCCCCGCCAATCTCTTGTTGAACACCGTCGAGCTACTGAGCAAGCCGATATCCTTGGCGATGCGCTTGTTCGGCAACATGTACGGCGGAGAGATCGTCTTCCTGCTCATTTGGGTGCTCGGCAGCGTGGGGCTCGCCGGTGCCATCGCGGGTGGTTTTTTCGGCCTTGGCTGGATGCTGTTCCACCTGATGGTGATTCCGCTGCAAGCCTTCATTTTCATGATGCTCTCCATCGTCTACCTGAGCCTGATGGAAGAGCATCACTGACGTTTTCGCATCGCGTTCCAACCATTTTCCTTCAACCCTAAAGCAAGATCCGGAGAGCCTCATGGACACCTCGAACATCCTGACCACTTTCGCCGAAATCCAGTCCTTCACCATTCTCGCGATTGCCTTCATGATCGGCCTCGCGGCCTTCAGCGCATCGATCGGCATGGCGATGATGACCAGTAAGTTTCTGGAATCGGCGGCGCGTCAGCCCGAATTGATCCCGGTCTTGCAGATTCGCATGTTCATCGCCGCCGGACTGATCGACGCGGCATTCATCATCACGGTTGCCGTGGGTCTGATGTTCGCGTTCGCCAATCCGCTGCTCGGTGGCTTGGGTCAGCAACTGACCGCAGCCTTCGGTGCCTGATTGCCAAAGAGTGATCTGGCGCGACCTCAGCGTCGGGCCCTTCGCGACAACGTCGGCGTGAGGACACGCCGACGCACGAATGATCGAGCGCAAGCATGAACTTGAACTTCACTTTTTTTGCCCAGGCACTCGCCTTTGCCGGGCTCACTTGGATCATCGCGACCAAGATATGGCCGCCGTTGCTGGCGGCCATCGAGGAGCGCCAGCGCAAGATCGCCGAGGGTCTCGCGGCGGCGGAGCGCAGCCAGAAAGATCTCGCTCAAGCGCAGCTAAAGGTCGAGGAGGCCATGCGCGAAGCCCGTACGCAGGCCAATGAGATCATCAGCAAGGCCGAAGTGCGTGCCGCGCAGATCATCGAGTTGGCCAAGAACGACGCACTCGCCGAGGGCGGCCGGCAGATTGCTTTGGCGCAGGCCGAAATCGACACCTCCCTTTTCCGTGCCCGCGAAGACCTGCGCAAGCAGGTTGGTGCCATCGCGGTGGCCGGTGCCGGAAGGCTGCTCGGCCGGGAAATCGACGCCGCGACGCATGCCGCGCTGATCGACGACCTCGCAGCGCAAATCTGAGGCCCGACCAATGAGCCAGGCCTTCACGATTGCCCGTCCCTATGCCCGCGCCGCGTTCGCGTTGGCGAAAGAAAGCGGCGAGCTCGACGACTGGTCGAAGGCCTTGGCGGTCGCGGCGCAGTTGTCCAACGACCCACGGGTTGCTTCGCTTTTCGGGCATCCCAGTCTCGCGTCGGCCGACGCCGCTGGCTTGGTCGCGCCACCGGGTGATCTCGGCGCGGGTTTTTTGCGCTTTCTCGCTGTGCTTGCCGAGAGCCGCCGACTGGCCTTGTTGCCGGAAATCTCCGCACTGTTCGAGGCGTTTCGCGCCGAAGCGCAGAAAATCATCCGCGCGAAGGTGACATCGGCGACACCGCTGGATGATGCGGCACTGGCGAAACTGCGTGCTTCGCTGCGCGCACGATTCCAGCAGGATGTCGAACTGGAGACCTTCATCGACGAGGCTCTGATTGGCGGCGCGGTGATCGACGCCGGCGACGTTGTGATCGACGGTTCGTTGCGCAGCAGACTTGCGCGCCTCGAAGCGGCCCTGACCCACTGATTCCCCATTGAATGCCGGCCTCGCGCCGGCCCAGGAACAAACATGCAGACGCTCAACCCGTCCGAAATCAGCGAACTGATCAAGCAGCGTGTCGAGAAGCTGAAGTTATCAGCCGAAGCGCGCAACGAAGGCACCGTCATCTCGGTTGCCGATGGCATCGTCCGCATCCACGGCTTGGCCGATGCCATGCAGGGCGAGATGATCGAGTTGCCCAACAACACCTTCGCGCTTGCGCTGAATCTCGAGCGCGACTCGGTCGGCGCGGTGGTGCTTGGCGACTACAAGCACTTGCGTGAGGGCATGGTTGCCAAGACCACCGCCCGCATTCTTGAAGTGCCGGTCGGCCCCGAGTTGCTTGGCCGCGTCGTCGATGCACTGGGCCTGCCGATCGATGGCAAAGGGCCGATCAACGCCGCGTTGTCGTCGCCCGTCGAGCGCGTGGCTCCCGGCGTCATCTGGCGGCAGTCGGTGGCTCAGCCCGTGCAGACCGGTTACAAGGCGGTCGACGCGATGATCCCGATTGGTCGCGGTCAGCGTGAGCTGCTCATCGGTGATCGCCAGACCGGCAAGACCGCGATGGCGATCGACGCGATCATCAACCAGAAATCGTCTGGCGTGAAATGTGTCTATGTCGCCATCGGCCAGAAGAACTCGACCATCGCCAACATCGTGCGCAAGCTCGATGAGAACGGCGCGATGGCCTACACCACCGTCGTCGCCGCATCGGCTTCGGAGTCGCCTGCGATGCAGTACATCGCACCCTACGCGGGCTGCGCGATGGGCGAATACTTCATGGACCGCGGCCAAGACGCCCTGATCGTCTACGACGACCTGTCGAAGCAGGCCGTTGCCTACCGGCAGATCTCGCTGTTGCTGCGCCGCCCGCCGGGCCGCGAAGCCTACCCGGGCGACGTGTTCTACCTGCACTCGCGCCTGCTCGAGCGCGCCGCGCGCGTATCGGCCGACTACGTCGAGAAGTTCACCGACGGTGCCGTCAAGGGTCAGACCGGTTCGCTGACGGCCCTGCCGATCATTGAAACGCAGGCGGGCGACGTCTCGGCCTTCGTCCCGACCAACGTGATTTCGATTACCGATGGCCAGATCTTCCTCGAAACCGACTTGTTCAACGCCGGCATCCGCCCGGCGGTGAATGCCGGTATCTCGGTTTCTCGTGTCGGTGGTGCGGCGCAGACCACGATCATGAAAAAGCTGTCGGGCGGCATCCGCATCTCGCTGGCGCAGTACCGCGAGCTGGCCGCCTTCGCACAGTTTGCGTCGGATCTCGACGACACCACCCGCAAGCAGCTTGAGCGTGGCCAGCGCGTCACCGAGTTGATGAAGCAAAAGCAGTACGCGCCAATGTCGATTGCGCAAATGGCGCTGTCCATCTACGCCGTCAACGAAGGTGTCATGGATGACGTGCCACTGGCCAAGATCAGCACCTTCGAGGCGGGTCTGCACGCGCACCTCGTCAATACGCGCAATGCTCTGGCCGAGAAGATCGTCGCGACCGGTGCCTGGGACAAGGAGATCGAGGGCGAGTTCAAGGCGCTCATCTCCGAGTTCAAATCCACCGGTAGCTGGTAAGCGAGAGAGCACTCCCATGGCAGGCGGCCGCGAAATCAAAACCAAGATCAAGAGCGTGCAGAACACTCGCAAGGTGACTCGCGCGCTCGAAATGGTCTCGGCATCAAAAATCCGCAAAGCGCAGGACAAAATGAAGTCCTCGCGCCCCTACGCGCGCCTGATGAAGCAAGTGGTCGGCCACATCGCCCAAGCGAATACCGATTATGTGCATCCCTTCATGGCCGAGCGTGCCGAGGTGAAGCGCGTTGGCTACATCATCATCTCGACTGATCGCGGGCTCTGTGGCGGCCTGAACTCGCAGCTTTTCCGACGCATTCTGGCCGACATCCGTGACTGGCAAGGCAAAGGCGTCGAAGTGGACGTCGTCTGCATCGGACAGAAGGCTTCGGTGTTCTTCCGGCGCTTGAAAGTCGACATGCTGGCTTCGGTCACGCATTTGGGCGAACACCCAGAGCTTGCAAAGCTCATCGGTGTCACCAAGACGATGATTGACGGTTACGTCCAAGGTCGACTGGATCGCGTCGTTCTGTGCTTCAACGACTTCATCAACACGATGACGCAGAAGCCCACTCTGCAAGCCTTGCTGCCACTTGAAGCCTCCGATTCGCTCGAAGCGAAGCACGACTGGGACTACCTCTACGAGCCCGACCCGGCAACCGTGCTCGACCACGTACTCACCCGTTATGTCGAGTCCTTGGTCTATCAGGCCGTGCTCGAGAACTTGGCCTCGGAACATGCCGCGCGAATGGTCGCGATGAAGGCGGCTTCCGACAATGCCAGCAAGATGATCGGCACCCTGAACCTGATCTACAACAAGGCTCGGCAGGCAGCGATCACCCAAGAAATTTCCGAAATCGTCGGCGGCGCCGCGGCTGTTTGAGCGGCGCGCCCCCAGCATCTATTTTCTGAGGAACCCACCATGAACCAAGGCAAGCTAGTCCAGATCATCGGCGCCGTCGTCGACGTCGAGTTTCCGCGTGACCAGGTGCCGAAGGTGTACGACGCGCTCAAGGTCACGGGCACGGTCATCACCCTGGAGGTTCAGCAGCAGCTCGGCGACGGTGTCGTTCGCACCATTGCCCTCGGCTCGACCGACGGCTTGAAGCGTGGCCTCGTCGCCGTCAATACCGGCAAGGCCATCAGCGTCCCGGTGGGCATGGCGACGCTGGGTCGCATCATGGACGTGCTGGGCAACCCGATCGACGAAGCCGGCCCGGTGGCCGCCGATACGCATTGGGAAATCCACCGCGCAGCTCCCGCCTACGCCGATCAAGCGGGCGGTAACGAGCTGCTGGAAACCGGCATCAAGGTGATCGACCTGATGTGCCCCTTCGCCAAGGGCGGCAAGGTCGGCCTGTTCGGCGGCGCTGGCGTGGGCAAGACCGTCAACATGATGGAGCTCATCAACAACATCGCGAAGCAGCACGCCGGGCTTTCGGTGTTCGCAGGCGTCGGCGAGCGTACCCGCGAGGGCAACGACTTCTACCACGAGATGAAAGATTCCAACGTGCTCGATAAGGTCGCGATGGTGTACGGCCAGATGAACGAGCCGCCGGGTAATCGCCTGCGCGTCGCGCTGACCGGCCTGACCATGGCCGAGTATTTCCGCGACGACAAAGACCCGGTCACCGGCAAGGGCCGCGACATCCTGTTCTTCGTCGACAACATCTACCGCTACACCCTGGCCGGCACCGAAGTGTCGGCGCTGCTGGGCCGTATGCCTTCCGCCGTGGGCTACCAGCCGACGCTGGCCGAGGAAATGGGTGTGCTGCAAGAGCGCATCACCTCGACGCGCACCGGTTCGATCACCTCGATCCAGGCCGTCTATGTTCCTGCGGACGACCTGACCGACCCGTCGCCCGCCACCACCTTCGCCCATCTCGACGCCACCGTCGTGCTGTCGCGCCAGATTGCGAGCTTGGGCATCTATCCGGCCGTCGACCCGCTCGACTCGACCTCGCGCCAGCTCGACCCGAACGTAATCGGCCACGAGCACTACGACACTGCACGCAAGGTGCAGGCCACGCTGCAAAAGTACAAAGAGCTGAAGGACATCATCGCCATCCTTGGCATGGACGAGCTCTCGGAAGAAGACAAGCAAGTTGTTTCCCGCGCCCGCAAGGCCGAGCGCTTCTTCTCGCAGCCCTTCCATGTGGCGGAAGTCTTTACTGGCTCGCCGGGCAAGTACGTCACGCTGAAGGAAACCATCCGCGGCTTCAAGATGATCGTCGATGGTCAGTGCGATCACCTGCCGGAGCAGGCGTTCTACATGGTCGGCGGCATCGACGAAGCCTTCGAGAAAGCCAAGAAGATGACGGCCTAAGGCCGTCGTCCTCATCGGAGCACCGCCATGACCACCACCATTCGCGTCGATATCGTCAGTGCCGAAACAGGGATTTTCCACGGCGATGCGACGTTCGTCGTTGCAACCGCCGAGCTCGGTGAAATTGGCATCGCGCCGCGCCATGCACCGCTGATCACGCGCCTGCGTCCTGGCAAGGTGATCGTGACGCTACCCAATGGCGAGAAGCTCGACTTCTACGTCTCGGGTGGAATGCTGGAGGTGCAGCCGCAGGTCGTCACGGTTCTGGCTGACACCGTCGTGCGCGCCGACGACCTCGATGAAGCCGCCGCGCTGAAGGCCAAGGAAGAGGCCGAGCGCATCATCGCCAACCGCTCCGAAGCGATGTCGGTGGCCGAGGCGCAGGCGCAATTGCAGCAGGCGATGGCGCAGTTGCAGGCACTGGAAAGGCTGCGCAAGAACCTCAAGCATTGATCCGAGCCCCTCGGACGAGCCGCGCATGACCGCTCCCCGCTCCGCTGCCGAGCTTCATGTCGCTGATCTGCATGTGGTAATTCTCGCCGCCGGCGAGGGCAAGCGCATGAAATCATTGCTGCCGAAAGTGTTGCAGCCGATTGCGACGAAGCCGATGCTGGGCCACGTCATCGACACCGCGCGCGCGCTGGGCGCGGTGCGCATCCACGTCGTGTATGGCCATGGCGGCGAGGCGGTTCGCGAGGCTTTCAAGAACGACACGGACCTCGGCTGGGTCGAGCAGGCCGAGCGTCTGGGCACCGGACACGCCCTCCAGCAGGTCGCGCCGGCTCTGCCCGACGGTGCGCGGGTGCTGGTGCTCTACGGCGACGTGCCGCTGGTCCGCGCCGAGTCGCTGCGCCCGCTGGTGGCCGCCGAAGGCGCGCTGGCCGTGCTGGTGGCGGAACTGGCCGACCCGACCGGCTATGGCCGCGTGCTCATCGATGCCCGGGGCCGCGTGCAGGCCATCGTCGAACAGAAGGACGCCACGCCGGAGCAGCGCGCCGTTCGCACGATCAACACCGGTCTGATCGCGGCGGAAGCGGCGGCATTGAAGCGCTGGTTGGCAAATTTGCGCAACGAGAACGCGCAAGCCGAGTACTACCTGACCGATGTCTTCGCGATGGCGGCATCGGAAGGGCAGGCCGCGGCGGCCGTGCGCGTGGCCGATGCCGGCGAAGTGGAAGGCGCGAACGACCCGTGGCAGCTCGCGCAACTCGAGCGCGCCTACCAGCGCCGCTGCGCGAAGACGCTCTCCGAGCAGGGCGTGCAGTTCGCCGATCCGTCGCGCTTCGACCAGCGCGGCACGGTCATCGTCGGGCAGGGCGTGCGCATCGATGTCGACGTGATCCTCGAAGGCCGCGTCGAGCTCGGCGACGGGGTCGTCATTGGCCCGTTCTGCCGATTGAAAGACGTGGCACTCGGCGCGGGAACCGAGGTGGCAGCGCACAGCGACCTCGAAGGCGCGGTGACGGCCGCAAACTGCACCATCGGCCCGTTCGCGCGCCTGCGCTCCGGCACGCGCTTGGCCGAAGGTGTGCATATCGGCAACTTCGTCGAAATCAAGAAGACCACGCTGGGCACGGGCAGCAAGGCCAACCACCTGAGCTACCTCGGCGACGCGGTGATCGGCGCGAAGGTGAACGTGGGTGCGGGCACCATCACCTGCAACTACGACGGCGTGAACAAATGGGTCACGACGATCGGCGATGGTGCCTTCATCGGCAGCAACAGCGCGCTGGTGGCGCCGGTGGTCGTTGGCGCTGGTGCAACCATCGGCGCGGGCTCAGTGGTGACGAAAGATGCGCCGGACGGACAACTCACGGTGGCACGCGGCAAGCAGGTGAGCATCGAGGAATGGCAGCGGCCGGTGAAGAAAACCTAAGCGGCTTGGAGCGCCCGCTACACTGTGCTCCCCCAATTTTTCGGAGCAAGCATTCATGTGTGGAATCGTTGGAGCGATCGCCGGCCGCGATGTGGTGCCGCTGCTGGTCGATGGCCTGAAGCGCCTCGAATACCGGGGTTACGATTCCGCCGGCGTGGCGGTGTTGGACGGCGAACTCAAGCGTGTACGCCGCACCGGCCGCGTGGCCGAGATGGAGGCTGCCGCCGCCGCCGAAGGCCTGCGGGCGCTAATCGGCATCGGCCACACGCGCTGGGCCACCCACGGCGGTGTGACCGAAGCCAATGCCCACCCGCACATCAGCGACGGCGAGCTCGCGCTCGTGCATAACGGCATCATCGAGAACCACGACGAGCAGCGCGAGCGCCTGAAGGCGCTGGGCTACGCGTTCACCTCGCAGACCGACACCGAAGTGGTGGCGCACCTCATCCGCCACCACTTGCGCGCCAGCGGCGACCTGCTTCTGGCCACGCAGCGCGCCGTGCGCGAACTGAAGGGTGCCTACGCGTTGGCGATCATCGCCAAGTCCGACCCCTCGCGGCTGATCGCTGCGCGCATGGGCTGCCCGCTGCTGATCGGTGTCGGCGAGGGCGAAGCCTTCGTGGCCTCCGACGTCTCGGCGGTCGTCGCGCACACGCGTCGCGTGATCTATCTCGATGAAGGCGACGTGGCCGAAGTGAAGCGCGATTCGGTGCAGGTGTTCGACGCGCATGGCGCGACGGTGGCGCGCGCCGAACAGGTGTCGGGCGTGTCGCTGGCCTCGCTTGAGCTGGGCCCGTACCGGCACTTCATGCAGAAGGAGATCCACGAGCAGCCGCGCGCCATCGCCGACACGCTGGAGCCGATCCTCGACACCGGCTTCGTGCCGGCGCTGTTCGGGCCGCGCGGCGCGGAACTCATGGACGGCGTCACCGGCGTGCAGATCCTCGCCTGCGGCACCAGCCACTACGCGGGCCTCGTTGCGCGCTACTGGATCGAAGCCATCGCCGGCGTTCCCTGCGCCGTCGACATCGCCAGCGAGTACCGCTATCGGCCGATCGTGCCGAACCCCGGTCATCTCGTGGTGACCATTTCGCAGTCGGGCGAGACCCTCGACACCTTCGAGGCGCTGAAGTACGCCATCAACGAAGGCCATCACCGCACGCTGTCGATCTGCAACGTCGCCGAGAGCGCGCTGCCGCGGATGTCGGCGATGCAGTTCCTCACCCGTGCGGGTGCCGAGATCGGCGTGGCCTCGACCAAGGCCTTCACCACGCAGTTGGTGGCGTTGTTCGCGCTGGCGCTGGTGATCGCCAAGGCCCGCGGGCGTCTCACGGCGAATGCTGAAGCCGCGCACGTCGATGCCCTGCGCCATCTGCCGGGCAGCGTGCAGCACGCGCTGAATCTCGAACCGCAGATCGCGGCGTGGTCGGAGCGCTTCGCGTCAAAGGACCACGCGCTGTTCCTCGGCCGTGGCCTGCATTTTCCGATCGCCCTAGAAGGCGCGCTGAAGCTGAAAGAGATCACCTACATCCACGCCGAAGCCTATGCGGCCGGCGAGCTGAAACACGGCCCGCTGGCGCTGGTCGATGCGGAAATGCCGGTGGTGGTGATCGCGCCGAACAACGCCCTGCTCGAGAAGGTGAAGTCGAACATCCACGAAGTGCGCGCGCGCGGCGGCGAGATGTTCGTTTTCGCCGAGGCCGACAGCCACTTCGGCGAAGAGGACGGCGTGCATGTAATCCGCACGCCGCGCCACGTCGGCCAGCTTTCGCCGGTCGTACACGCGATCCCGGTGCAATTGCTCGCCTACCACACGGCCTTGGCGCGCGGCACCGACGTCGACAAGCCACGCAACTTGGCGAAGTCGGTGACGGTGGAGTAAGGCGGCGCGTTGTGCGATTACTCCGCGGCCGACTTCAGCTTGCGCAGCGGACGCACCTTCACCTTGGTGGTGGCCGGCTTGGCGGCGAACCACTGCTCTTCTTTGGTGAAGGGATTGATGCCCTTGCGCTTCGGCTTGGCCGCGACGCTGATGGCGGTGATCTTCAACAGACCCGGCAACACGAACTGGCCGGCGGCTTTTTTCATCAACGAGCCGATCATCGCGCCTTCGAGCGCGCCAAGCACGTTGCGGACATCCTTCGCCGCCAAGCCGGTGGATTCGGCGATATGGGTGACGAGGCCGGTCTTGTTCAGGGGGTCTTTGATCGCCTTCGGTGCCACTGGGGCGGCCTTGGCGGTTTTTTTCGGGGCGGCCGATTTGGCCGGGGCTTTCTTGTCTGCTTTCTTCGTTGCCATGTTTGTTTTCTCGCGAAGTGCCGTAAGTCGGCGAGGGGAGGTGGCCCAAGCATGCCGTATTGCTCGGACACACGCGAATCGTACTGCTGTTGACGAACCGATGCGCAACTGTTGCGATGGGGGCCATGCGCATTTGTGTCTACGCTGCTTCGAGCGGCCGGGTTGACCCCACCTACATCACTGCGGCCCGCGAGCTGGGCGCTGCGTTGGCCCGTGCCGGTTGCACCACGGTTTATGGGGGCGGTGGGCAGGGCTTGATGGGCGCGCTGGCCGATGGCGCGCTGGCCGAAGGCGGCGAAGTCATCGGTATCATCCCGAAGTTCATGGCCGATCTCGAATGGGGCCACCCCGGCGCGACCACGCTCGAACTGGTCGAGGATATGCGCGAGCGCAAGCACCGCTTGCTCACCGGCAGCGATGCCGTCATCGCCCTGCCGGGTGGCTGCGGCACGCTGGAGGAGTTGTTCGAGGCGATGACGCTGAAGCGCTTGGGCCTGTACTTCAACCCGATCGTGCTGCTTAGCGTCAACGGCTTTTACGACGGCCTACAGTCCTTCATGCGGAAGGTGATCGACGAGCGCTTCATGAATCCAGAACACGCCGCGATGTGGTCGGTCGTGGGGCGCGTCGACGCGGTCCTGCCGTGCATCCATGCCACCCCGCGCTGGAGCGAAAACGCCCGCGATTACGCTGTGGTGCGTTGAGGGCGACGGCCTCGAATGGCTAGCTCGCTTCGCCCCCGCCTGAAAACCAGCGCGGCTGCGGCTTGGGCAAGGCCGCGCTGGCGGCATCGGCCGCGAGGATCAGTTCATTGCGACGCTCTTCCGGCAGGCTCTGCCAATGGCAGTCAAGCAAAGCCCCTTCCAGCGCGTAGAGCAGATTCAAGGAGGGCTTGAAGCCGGCGCGCTTGAGTTTGATGAAGGCATCGAGGCTGCCCGATACACGCAGGTCGTCCAGCGTGCGCACGCCCACCTGACGCAACTGCGCCGCCGATTTCGGCCCGATGTTGCGCAGCTTCGGCAAGGCAGGCATTAGTCGATGGCGTCGAGAAACGCCTGCGCCAACGCTTCCAGCCCGCGCTGGTCGTCGGTGTCAAAGCGGTCGAGCTTCGGGCTATCGATGTCGAATACTCCAATCAAAGCGTCGTGCTTGAACAGAGGCACCACGATTTCCGAGCGCGAGGCCGAATCGCAGGCGATGTGGCCGGGAAAAGCCTCGACATCCGCGATCACCTGGGTCTGGCCCGTCGCAGCAGCGTTGCCACACACTCCACGGCCGATGGCGATGCGCACGCAGGCCGGCAGGCCTTGGAACGGCCCGACCACCAACTCGCGGCCATCGAAAAAATAGAAGCCCACCCAGTTGAGGTCGGGCAGCGCGTGGTAGACCAGCGCGGAAAGATTGGCCGCATTCGCCGTGCGGTCGCGCTCGCCGTGCATCAGTCCGCGCGCCTGATCGACGAGCTGCGCGTACTGCTCGGCCTTGGTGCCCTCGAGGGCAATGGCGCGGAAAGACATCGGCGTACACTCCTAAAGCGCAAGAGGCCGCAGCGGGCGACCGAGACAGGCCACGATGATGATCGAAACCACAGAAAGCAAGATCATCTTCCGATCAACCCCACCTTGGATTTCACACCCATGACTCCCGCTTTTTTCGTGACCGGCACCGACACGGGTGCTGGCAAAACCTTCGCCAGCACCGTATTGCTTCACGCGCTGCGTCAGCGCGGCCTGCGCGCCGTTGGTATGAAGCCCGTGGCCAGCGGCAGCGCCACCACGCCGGAAGGTTTGCGCAACGACGATGCACTGGAACTTCAATCGGCTAGCGAGCCCGTTTTGCCCTATGCGCTGGTCAATCCGTGGGCGCTTCGCGAGCCGACGGCGCCGGAAATCGCGGCAAGGCTGGACGGTGTCTGCGTGACGATGACCCCCGTGCTGGCCGCCTTCGAGACTCTGAAAGCGCAGGCCGATGTGGTGCTCGTCGAAGGCGTCGGCGGCTTTCTCGCACCGATCAACGCGGATCTCGATCAGTGCGAGCTGCCGCGCCAGCTCGGTCTGCCGGTGCTGGTGGTGGTCGGCCTCAAACTGGGTTGCATCAACCATGCCCGGCTCACCATCGAGGCCGTGCAGGCGCGCGGCTTTAGCGTGCTGGGCTGGATCGCGTCGGACGTCGAGCCCGAGATGCTGTACCCCGACGACTATTTCGAAGCGCTGAAGGCGGCACTTCCGCTGCCCTGCCTAGGGCGGATTCCGTATGCGCCTGAAGCGAGCCGAGCGACGTTGACCGCACACGTCGAGCCAGTCGTCACGCTGTTGCTGGCGTGACACAAGGCGCGGTCATTCGGCGTTTGCAGGATCCGTCTCAAGTGTTGCGCGGTCGCCTGAGGCCGGGCGGAACACCGCCACCCGCACCAGCAGGGGCAGCGCCGGGCGCAGTTCGCGGGCGATGAAGGCGCACAGGTTTTCGAGCGTCGCAGGGCCAATGCCTTCGACTTCGTCAAGAAAACGGTGGTCGAGGCGATCACGCAATACAGCCAACTCGCGCCGCACAAAGCCTAAGTCCAGAACCATGCCGGTGATGGCGTCGGGTTCGCCGCGCAGGGTGACTTCGGCGTGATAGGTGTGGCCGTGGATGCGTCGACTGGCTTCCACCTCGCCTTCGACGTAGCGCCGCAAGGTGTGCGCGGCCTCGAAGTAGAACGATTGGGTGAGATCCGTGGGCATCGAGGCGGCGGCGGTTTTTGGCCGCATAGTGTGCCATGCCACCATGACCGGGCCCGCGGACGGGCCCGGCAGAAGAACGCTTAGAAGCGGCCGGTTAGCTCTAGGCCCCAGGTGCGCGGGCTGCCGACGATGAAGGTCGGCAGACCGAATACGCGGCCGGTGTTGCCGGCATCGATGAGGAAATTGCGATCTCCGGCGTTCTTGACGAAACCGCCGAGATCCCAACGGCCATCGCCGAAGGTCACACCCGCACGCAGGTCCAGCAAGGCGTAGCCAGCCTGCTCGATGCCTGGCCGGTTCTCGTCTTCGAAGTACACCTGCGAACGCCAGTTCCAGCTTGGGCGAACGTAGGCCTGAAGCCCGGCACGGAGGTCGAAGCGCCAGTCGATGCCGGCCGAGGCCGTGTGCTCGGGCGTGAGGCGGAACCGATTGCCTGCGAGCGACTGCACACGACCGGCATCATCGCGTTCGTCGAAACTCGCATCGACATAGCCGTAGGTGGCGAAGGCTTGCAAGGTGTCTGAGGCGCGCAGGATCAACGAGAACTCCGCGCCCGTCGCGCTGGCGTTGCCGCCATTCACGGTCATTGGGATGCCGGCGGGGCTCTGTACCTCGGCCTGGAAGTCGGTATAGGCGTAGTCGAACACGGCCACGTCGTAGACGAGCGCATCGCCGAAGGCCGTGCCTTTGAGGCCGATTTCGTAGCTCAGCACAATCTCGGCGGGCAGGAAGGTCGGCGTGCCGTTGCCGCCAATCGGGAACTCGATCACGTCGGGGCGGCGGCCGCGCGAGACACTGGCGTAAGCGTTCATCGTGTCGGTGAAGCGATAGGCCGCAACAACACGGCCGACCGCCGACGAGTAGCTGTCCTCGACGAAGCGTCGTGTCACCGGTCGGAACAATATGTTCGGCGCGCCCTGCAGCACCTGGCCCAGTGCGCTCAGGGTGCCGAAGTTCAGGGCTTCATAGCCGGAGCGGATGTCCTCTCTCGTCGCGCGCAGGCCGACCGTCAGGTCAAAGCGATCGGTCGCCGACCAGGTTCCATCGGCGAACACATCCCAAGCTTCCACCGAGCCGAAGTTGGTGAACTCCTCGCGGTGGAAGGCGCGCAGCGGCAAGCGCGTGCCGAACGGGATGCCGGGGATGCCGAGCGCAGGAAAGGTCGTGTAGCCGAGGAACGGCGTCAGGTTCGGGTTCAGTGGGCTGACCACCCTCACTAGGTCTTCTATGCGGGTGAGAGCGACCACGCCGCCACGCAGAGCCGGCGAAAGCAACGCACCGAGCTGGCGTTCGTCGGTGGTGAAGGGGACGCGCTGGGAGCCGTCTTCCTCGAAATAGCTGAGGCCGGCAAAGCCGCGGAACGCGCCACCGCCGTCGTAGTTGAAGCGGAACTCGTGGCTGAGTTGATCGCCCCTTGCATCCTCGGCGAACTCCAGCGCGTTGAGCTGCGAGCCGTCGGCGTCGAATTGTTCCACCGAGGTGAACTCACGCCAGCCGGTGATGGTAGAGAGGCTCCAATGATCGGCGAGCGCGAACTCGCCGAGCACCGTCACGCCATTGACCTCGCGGTCGAGGCCAAGCTGGGTGCCACGGTTGAGATCGGCGGTGAAATCGAACACGTCGCGGCTTCCCGCGCGGGTGGGCAGTAGATTGCTGCGGAACGCGGTGCCCGGCGGCGTGTCCACTTGGTGGTTGAGGATCACGTCGATGCGCTGCGCTTCGCCAAGATCAAAACCGAACGACAGCCGCAATGCGCTGGTGTCCTTGCCGTTCAAGCGGCCGCCGGAAAGATTCTCGACGAAGCCCTCGTTGCTTTCGTGGTAGACGGCCAAACGCATCGCCAAGCTCTCTGCCAGCGGCGCGTTGACGTAGCCGCTGAAGCGCTGCCAAGCATCGCTGCCCAGGCCCACGCTGAATCCGCTTTCATGGCCGTGGAAGGCCTTGTTTTGCACCAGGTGTACCGCACCAACCTGCGCGCCGCGCCCGAAAAGCGTTCCCTGCGGGCCACGCAGCACCTCGACACGTTCGAGGTCGAAAGGCTGCACCACCGCGCTACGGGCGCGAGAAATCGAGACGCCGTCTTGGAATATCGAGACGCGCGGTGGGGCGAAGGCCTCACCGCTGTCCGAGGTGATGCCGCGGATGACAAAGCCCGGATTGTTGGGGCTCTGCTCTTGCACTTCGAGGCCGGGAACCAGATTGCCGATGTCGGCCATGCCGGAGACACCGAAGGCCTCCAGAAACTCGCCGGAGTAGGCGCTGACGGCAATCGGTACCTCTTGCACCTGCTGCTCGCGCTTTTGCGCGGTGACGACGATGGTGTCGATGACGATGGCCTCGGCGTTCGCATCGGCGGCAGTCGGGGCGACTTGTGCTAGCGCGGGAAGAACGGTGACGGCGAGGGCCGTTTGAATGGCAGCGACAAGCAGGGTGGGACGACGCATCGGGTGGCTCCATCGAGGGTCCAGGATCGTTTCCCAAGTCTGCAAGTTTGACGTTGCTATTTCGTTAAATCGAGCGGGTCGTCACGGTGCTGAAAAGCGACCGCGTTTTAATTTGGGGTTTGTCTGTCTGGATTGCTGCAATGAGCGAATACTCGCGCCGCGAGATGTTGCGGCTGCTCTCGGTCTCGGCCGCCGCACTGGTTCTGCCGCTGCAGGCGCGCCAACTTCCCGAGGTCATTGCCATCGACGCGGCCCTGTTTCCGCAGGGTGTGGCCTCCGGCGATCCGCGTTCCGACCGTGTGGTGTTGTGGACGCGCGTGGCCGCATCGGCCTGGGGTGGCGAGGTGCTGCTGCAGGTGGCCGAGGATGCCGGCTTCGCGCGCCTGCGTGTGGAGCGGGCATTCCGCGTGGGTGCCGAGACCAACGGCTGCCTCAAGGTGCGTGTCGATGGCCTCGAACCCGACCGCGAGTGGCATTACCGTTTCGTCGCGCCAAACGCTACCGGCACTTCGCGGGCGTCACGTTCGGGGCGCACACGCACGGCACCTGCTGCGGGTACCGAGCGCGATCTGCGCTTTGCCGTGATGAGTTGCCAGGATTTCACCGGGCGTTGGTACAACACGCTCTTGCCCTTGCTCGACGAAACACTGGACGCCATCGTCCATCTCGGCGATTTCGTCTATGAGACGACGGGCGACCCGAGCTTCCAGAATGCGGTGGGTCGCCATATCCGCTTCGATGACACGGCCGGTGCCTTGGCGCTCGGTGAAGGCCGATTCCATGCCGCGCGCAGCCTCGATAACTACCGGCAACTGCATCGCGAGTACCGTAGCGACCCCACGCTGCAAACCCTGCTCGCGCAGGCACCCTTGATCGCCATCTGGGACGATCACGAGTTTGCCGACGATGCTTGGCAGGATGTCGCGACCCACCACGATGGTCGTCGCGACGAAGGTGACGGCGAGCGCCGCCACGCCGCCGAGCGCGCCTGGTTCGAGTTCATGCCTGTCGATGCGGGCGGCGGTTTCGACGGATCGGCTGTCGAGTCGGCAAGCCTGCATCCCGCTGCGCGCATCTGGCGCGAGTTTCGTTTCGGCGACCGGGCGTCACTGTGCGTCACCGACTATCGCAGCGCGCGCCCCGATCATCTGGTTCCCGAGGATGCTTTTCCGGGTGCTCTCGCCTTCGATGAACCCACCTTGCGCGAGGCTTTGCCAAAACTTGGCGAGATCTTCGAGGACTGGCTGCCGAAATTGCAGCCCTATATCGACCTTTCCGACCCGGCATACCGCCGATTCCGCCGTCCGCTGGCCCGCGCACTTCGCCGCGCTTACACCGATGAAGGTTTGACGAAGGCCGATACGCGAACCCGCATCGCTGCCATTCTCGGCGCACCGATCAGCGTGTCGGTGGCGAATGCGGTGCTGGCGCGCCACGACGCCTCGGCACCGTTCTTTCTCGATGCTGGCCAGATCACCGAGGGCGCGTCATTGCCGCGAGGCTTGAGTTGGGCCGGAATCGGAAAATCGCGGCTGTTCGACGCCATTGGCAGCCGTTACTTCGTGCTCGCCGAGGGTTACGGCCTGCTGGCCCGCCTGCGCGCGGCGGGTGTCGGCGCGAAGCTGGGCAGCGCCTTGGGCGAGGCGCAGTCGCAGTGGCTCCACGAGGCCGGCGAGCGGCATTCCGCCTTGCGTTGGCGGCTCATCGGCAGTTCCGTATCGTTTACTCCGTTGCGGCTTGATCTGCGCCGACCCGAAATCGACGCGCCTGCGGCATGGGCACATGAGGTGCTGCTCAATGTCGATCACTGGGACGGATTCCCGGTCGAGCGCGAGGCATGGCTGGAGCGCTTCAACGACCGCGGTGCCGTGTTGCTAAGCGGCGATATCCACGCCAGCTTCGCCAGCCAGCATCGGTCGAAAGTCGTCGAATTCACCGCGCCGGCGGTGTCCTCCAAAAGCCTCGGTGCCATCCTTGAAAACAATGCCGACGGCGACGCTGATACGCAGGCAGCGGGTGCGCGCCTCGCCGCTGCACTCGATGGCGTCTTGCTCGCGGGCTATTCGGGGATGCGTTATGCGCAGACCAGGCGCAATGGCGTGCTTGTCATCGAAGTCGGCACCGACGAGCTGCAAGCACGCTATCTCGAACTGGATGGTGAACTCGCCGGCGAGTGTCTGTACGAGCAGCCCAAGCGCTGGAGAGCGGCCCTGCGCGAACGGCGCTTCCGCGTTTCGCGCTCCGAAAACGCCTGGACGCTTGCGGCGGTCGATGCGCAGGCGACGCCGGGGTTGTCGCCCGTCTAAGCCCGCTGGCATCACCAAATCAGATCGTCGGGAACCTTGAACTGCGCGTAGTAGGCGTCCTCGTCGGCAGACTCGGCCGTGCTTGGGGCGCTGAGCGCGTTGCGGTGGTCGAGAACGATCCACTCCGGGGCGCGTTCGCGCACTTTGTCTGCGGCGATGCGCGGCAGTAGCGCGAAGCTCTCGTCCAGCCTTGCGACCACCAACTGCCCGTTCGCCAGTTGGCGGCGTTGTGCTTCGTCCACCAACAGGCTGCGCAAGGCACCATCGACACTGAAGCGATAGGGGATGTCGCCCTGCGTCGGTATGCGTTTGTCGAGAAGAATCTGCCGCGCCTGCGCGCGCAAGGCTTTGGTGCGAGCCTCGGCGTTGCGCTCGGCGGCAAGGGCGCGATCACGTTCGACTTTTTCTTCGCGGGCGCGCTCGGCCTCGCGCTGGATTTCGGCCGCCGCCGATGGCGTCTTGCCGAGCCGCGATTTGGCTTGATCGCGCGCGGCTTCCGCGATTTTCGACTTCTTCGCAAGACCGGCCTGGAGCAGTTGTTCTTGCAGAGCGTTGAGCTTGGCCATGGTCGCAGTGCTTCCAAACGGGAGCAGAGAAGGATACCCGCGGCGACCTCAGGCAGCGGCGTAGCGATCGAAGCAACCCGCGACGACGCGCACCAGCAGCCGTCCACGGGGCGTGACCCGCAGGCGCGAGCCTTCCTGTTCGACGAGCCCATCGGCGACGAGCAAAGCCAGCCGCGGCAGCGCATCGTCGAGCAGTGGGTGCGCGTCGACACCGTGGCGTTCGCCGAGCGTGTCGAAGTCGACTTCGCCCTGACACATCAGGGTCTGGATGAGATCGCCGCGCAGGAGGTCGTCGTCGTCGAGGGTCAGTCCGCGCATGACGGGAAGCTGTCCGTCATCGATCGCGGCCGACCACGCCGTGAGATCGCGGTGGCTCTGCGCGTAAGCGTTGCCGATGCGGCTGATGGCACTGGCACCGAAACCCACCAGATCGGTTTCGGCGTGGGTGGTGTAACCCATGAAGTTGCGGTGCAGCCCGCCCTTGCGCTGCGCGATGGCGAGATCGTCCAAGGGCAGCGCGAAGTGATCCATGCCGATGTAGACATAGCCGGCGGCAACCAGCCGCTCAATGGCGAGCCCGAGCAGGGCGATTTTCTCTTTCGGCGACGGTAGTTCCGCACTATCGATGCGACGCTGGGCGCGAAACAACGTCGGAAAGTGCGCGTAGGCATAGACCGCCACGCGGTCCGGGCGCATCGCGACCACCTCGTCGAGCGTCGCCGCAAAACCATCGGGCGTCTGCCGAGGCAGGCCATAGATCAGGTCGAAATTGATCGAGCGCAGCCCCGCGTGCCTTGCTGCTTCGACGATCTCGCGGGTCTGGGTGATGCTTTGCAGACGATTCACCGCGGCCTGCACATTCGGATCGAAATCCTGCACACCAAGACTGATGCGCTTGAACCCGATGGCGGCGAGCGTGGCCATCGCTTTCGGTTCAATCGAGCGCGGATCGACTTCGATCGATAGGTCCGTGGCGGCATCGGCTGCAAAGTGAAAGCGTGTGCGCAAGTGATCCACAATCGCACCGAGCGACTCGGTGCTGAGGAAATTGGGCGTGCCGCCGCCGAAATGCAGTTGCACCACTTCGCGATCAGCATTGAAGTGCGGCGCGATGCGGTCGATCTCGCGGAGCAGCCGATCCACGTAGCGCAGCCCGCGGGTGGCGTCGCGGGTGATGACCCGGTTGCAGCCGCAATAGAAGCAGGGGCTCACGCAGAACGGCACATGGACGTAGAGCGACAGTGACCGCGGAATGGGCATTTCATTGCTCGCCGCAATGGCCTCTAACAGCGATGCCTCGCCAAAGGCCTCGGAAAAACGCGGCGCAGCCGGATACGAGGTGTAGCGCGGCCCTGGCCGATCGTGACGGGCGAGGATGTCGGGATCGAAGTGGAGGGTCGGTGCGCGCATCGCCGCAGGGTAGGGCGCGCGCGTAGCACGACATTGACCGGAGTCAATCACCGCGGCAATGGGGTTCAGCGTACGCCGCGAGACTTCAGAAAATCACTGTAGGACGTGTCATCGACGAGGATGTGATCCGCCAGCCAGGCAAGAAGGAAGCGCAAAACGTCCCGAGCGAGAGCATCATCACCTTGCGCCAGTCGGTCTTGGAACGAGCGCAGCTGCATCTCGAAGTGACGGTGCCCGTGTTCGTGATCGGCGCGCTCTTCCCAGCCGTACAGCGCGAACAGCCGCTCTTCGTGCCGAAAGTGCAGCCGCGTATACGAGTCGAGGCCCGCAACCACCATGCCCAGCACCGCCGCCGACTGTTCGCGAGCGATGGCGGATGACAGTTGGTTGATGTAGGCCAACAACACCCGGTGCTGGCTGTCGATGCT
>BBPD01000285.1_pt2 | contig 30954 bp, 25 predicted proteins | sample 1344911 | NCBI WGS metagenome assembly BBPD01 (sample SAMD00019088, study PRJDB2971) | groundwater metagenome | biome: freshwater biome; feature: mineral spring; material: ground water | place: USA: CA, Sonoma | collected 2011-09 | depth surface m
TTCAACGCAATATCGCTTGGATCAAACCGTTTCGGCTTTGACGATGACCTTGATAGTGGCGTCGATATCGGCGTGCAAATGCACAATCACGTCGTATTCGCCAAGGGCGCGGATCGGGCTGGACAGAACGATCTCGACCTTGGAAGTCTTGTGACCGGCCTTGGTTAACGCTTCGGCGACATCGCGCGAGGTGATCGAGCCGTATAGCTTGCCTTCCGGCGAGGCGTTGGCACCCAGCGTCACTTCGACACCGTCCAACTGCGCTTTGCGACCTTCGGCTCCCGACAGCAAGGCTTTGGCCTTGGCTTCGTATTCGGCGCGCTTTGCTTCGAAGGCGGCGATGTTCGCTGCGGTGGCCGGCACGGCCTTGCCATAGGGGATGAGGAAGTTGCGGCCGTAGCCCGGCTTGACGCGAACTTTGTCGCCGAGACTACCGAGATTGACGACTTTCTGGAGCAGGATCAGTTCCATTTTCGATTCCTAAACGTTAGCGGGCCGAGGGGCCCGCAGCGGGTGCTGTCCGTTGGGACGAGAAGCGGGCGCCGCGATCAGGCGGCGCACGCCATCAGTTGCGGTGGCTGTCGCTGTAGGGCAGTAGCGCGAGGAAGCGCGCGCGCATGACCGCTGCGGCGAGCTGACGCTGATACTTCGACTTGGTGCCGGTGATGCGCGCTGGAACGATCTTGCCGGTTTCGGTCAGGTACTGGCGCAGGGTGTTGAGATCCTTGTAGTCGATCTCCACCACATCTTCGGCCGTGAACTTGCAGAACTTGCGGCGGCGGAAGAACTTGGAGCCGCCGTCGCCACGGGGCTTGCCACGAGTGGTCTTGGGCTTCATCAGGCTGTCTCCACGCTATCGTTGTCAACGTCTGCGACGGAACCTTCCGAATCGTCATCGCGACGGCGGCGCTCACCGCGCTCACTCTTCTCGTCTTTACTTTTGAGGATGGCCGATTGCTCGGTCACCGCTTCATCGCGAGCGATAACGAGGTGGCGCAAGACGGCGTCGTTGAAACGGAAGCTTTCGACGAGCTCGTTCAAGGTGACTTGGCCGCACTCGATGTTGAGCATGGCGTAGTGAGCCTTGACAAGATTGTTGATCGGGTACGCCAACTGGCGACGCCCCCAGTCTTCAAGGCGGTGGATAGCGCCGCCGGTGGCTTCGATCGAGGCTCTGTAGCGCTCGATCATCGCGGGCACCTGCTCGCTCTGGTCTGGATGGACCATAAACACGATTTCGTAGTGACGCATGGATGTTTCCTTGCGGATGGCGGCCGGTGTGGCCGGACAGCTCCCGGCAGTCGCCGTGGAGCAAGGCCTGCCCGTTTCGGGGCAGCCGAGGATTATCGCCAATCATCCGTTTGGAATCAAGGCTTACGCGGGCAAGTCGTCGCGGGTGGTGAAACTCTCACCGCAGCCGCATTCGCCGGTGGACTGCGGATTGCGGAAGACGAACTCCTGATTCAGCCCGCGGTGCACGAAGTCGATCTCGGTGCCTTCAACGTGCGGCAGGCTGGTGGCGTCGATGAACACCGATAGACCGCCAATCTCGACAACGGTGTCGCCAGCACCCGCTGCGCCTGCAACATCGACCACGTAGGCGTAGCCCGAGCAGCCGGTCTTTCGGACACCGAAACGCAGTCCCGCACCGCCCGGTTGCTGAGCAATGTAGTGCCGGGCTCGGTCAAGGGCGGCGGAAGTCAGGGTGACGATCATGATTACGAAGTGTAGCGCTTGCGACGAAGCGGCGGTGAAGCGCTGCGTGAACCCAGTTCGCGCGCTATTCTCCCCGGCCTTGAAGGGAGTCGGCGCTGTCCGCTCCATCCACCCGAATGCAATTCCAAGGCATGAACGAATGAGCGTCGTCAGCATCCAGCAAGCCCTCGCCGGCCAACCCGCCCCGGGCAGCACCGTCACTGTCAAAGGCTGGGTGCGCACCCGCCGTGACTCCAAGGCGGGTTTGAGCTTCGTCAACGTGTCGGACGGCTCGTGCTTTGCGCCGATCCAATTGGTTTGCACTGGCGATCTGCCAAATTACGCCAGCGAAGTGACGCGCCTAAGTGCCGGTTGTTCGCTTATCGCCACAGGAACCCTAGTGCCTTCGCAAGGCCAAGGGCAGAGCTTCGAGATCCAAGCGAGCAAGATTGAAGTCGTAGGCTGGGTGGACGACCCGGAGACCTACCCGATCCAGCCGAAACCGCACTCGCTGGAGTTCCTGCGTGAAGTGGCACACCTGCGCCCGCGCACCAACTTGTTTGGTGCCGTTACCCGCATTCGCCACTGCCTCGCCCAGGCCATCCACCGTTTCTTCCACGAGGACGGCTTCTTCTGGGTCAACACGCCGATCATCTCGACCTCGGACGCCGAAGGTGCCGGGCAGATGTTCCGCATTTCCACGCTGGACATGCTGAATCTGCCGAAGAAGCCCGACGGCAGCATCGACTTCTCGCGCGATTTCTTCGGCAAGGAGGCCTTTCTTACCGTTTCTGGCCAGCTCAATGTCGAGGGCTACTGCTTAGCACTCAGCAAGGTCTACACCTTCGGCCCGACCTTCCGCGCCGAAAACTCCAACACCGCGCGGCATTTGGCCGAGTTCTGGATGATCGAGCCGGAGATTGCCTTTGCTGATCTCAACGACGACGCCAACCTCGCCGAGCGCTTTCTGAAATATGTCTTCCAAGCCGTGCTCGACGAGCGCATGGACGACATGGCCTTCATTGCCGAGCGCGTGCAGAAGGACGCCATCACCCGCTTGCAGGCTTTCATCGACGAGCCTTTCGAGCGCATCGACTATACCGATGCCATCGAGTTGCTGAAAAAAGCCCCGCACAAGTTTGAATACCCCGTCGAGTGGGGCCTCGATTTGCAAACCGAGCACGAGCGCTGGCTCACCGAGACGCACATCGGTCGCCCGGTGGTGGTGATGAACTACCCCGAGCAGATCAAGGCCTTCTACATGCGCATCAACGACGACGGCAAAACGGTGGCTGCGATGGACGTTCTGGCACCCGGCATCGGCGAGATCATCGGCGGCAGCCAGCGCGAGGAGCGCCTCGATGTGCTCGACGCGCGCATGCGCAAGTTCGGCCTCGACCCCTCGCACTACGAGTGGTACCGCGATTTCCGCCGCTACGGCTCGGTGCCGCATGCAGGCTTTGGGCTCGGTTTCGAGCGTCTGGTGGTTTACACCTGCGGACTATCGAACATCCGCGACGCCATCCCTTACCCGCGCGCGCCGGGCTTGGCGACGTTCTGAGGCGCGCACATCATGTTTGATTTTTGGCTGTTCCTGATGATGGGCGTCACTGGATCGGCGGGCCCCGCTCACATCGGCTTCCGGCTCCTGGCGCATCGGCACCACCGCGACCGCGGCTGGCCCTTTGCCGAGGGCACCGAGGACGGGCAATGGGGCTATAGCGGCTGGTTGATGCGTCGCGGTTACGCGGCCAACACCGATAACGATATGCGCTTTTTCGGCTTCTGGGCGATGCTGAGCGGGTGGATCGCCGCGTTCGCGCTAGTAGCCAGCGCCACACTGATGGCGATTCGCCAATAGACTTCAGGCTGTGCGGCCGTTCGAGCTGCGGAAGGACCGACCGATGAACATCAATAGCGGCATCGATAGCGATTTCGACGGCGAGTACGACCCACGCAGCCCGGTGACGCTGACCGCGTGGTGGGTGGCTTGCCCGGCGCGGATGTTGGTATGGGCGCGCTTGCAAGTGCGCGAATGCGGCGTGGCCGAGATCCTCGACTGCGACGGTCAAGTGCTGGTGTACGACAGCGAGGACACCGCACGCGCGGCATTGCTGGACGCCGAGTTCTATGCACTCGATGGCCTGGACGACGACGATGTCGTCGGTTGGGGCATGCTGCTGGAAGATTTGCTGCCGCCGGAAGGCGAACACGACGACGACCTTGTGCCGCAAATGATGCGTGCACTCGAGGTGCCGAGCGGATGAGCGCCGCTCGGCCTGATGACACGACGGACGAATACAACCGCCGCGATAAAGATCGTCTGCTGTTTGCCGTCGAGGTGCTGGTGGCGTGCGCCGATGTCGGCTGGCGCACTGCCGTGCTCGACTTGTCTGAAGGCGGTTGCGCGTTGATGCGCCCGGCCAGTTTTGAGCTGCACATAGGCGCCGTGGTGACTCTCTACTTCCTGACGAGCAAAGGCCCTGTACCAGGCGTAGGCGCGCGTGTTGCGCGCTTCGGTCCGCGTGATGTTGGCTTCGAGTACCACGAGGTGCAGAGTGTACCGCCGAGCCTTCTCGATGATCGAAAGCTTTGAGATTTCCAGCACCCATCCGCGCACTGAGACCCGCCGGGAGAACCATCGAATGATCGGCCGCGCCTTTTCGCTGCAAGCCTGGATTGACGATAACCGCCACCTGCTCAAACCACCGGTCGGCAACAAATGCATCGTATCTGACGATTACATCGTGATGATCGTTGGTGGGCCCAACGAGCGCGATGATTTTCATGTCGAAGACGGTCCCGAGTGGTTCCACCAGATTGAGGGCGAGATGGTGCTGCGCGTGCAAGAAGACGGTGGCGTGCGCAACATCCCGATCCGTGCCGGCGAATGCCTGTACCTGCCACCCGGCGTGCCGCATTCTCCGCAGCGTTACGCGGATTCGATCGGCTTGGTCATCGAACGGCGGCGTCTACCTCATGAGTACGACGCTCTGCGCTGGTATTGCCCGGCTTGCAATCACCTGCTTCACGAGGAGCGCTTCGTGCTCACCGACATCGAAACGCAATTCGATGACGTGTTCGACCGCTTCTATCGCTCGCTGGATCACCGCCACTGCCAGCGCTGCGGCAGCTTGCATCCCGCGCCCGCGCGCTACGAAAAACCGGCACGATGACGCTATGGATATTTCGCTCGACCAAGACGCCTGGGCTCTCGCGCAGGACGCCAGCGACCCACTGCGGCGTTTTCGTAGCGCCTTCCATCTGCCGCAACACGCTGGCCGCGACTTGCACTACTTCGTCGGCAACTCACTGGGCTTGCAACCGAAAACCGCCGCTGGCGCCGTAGCCGACGAACTCAGGCATTGGGCGGAGCGAGCTGTCGAAGGGCATTTCCAAGGCGAGCGGCCGTGGATGCACTACCACACCACACTGCGCGAGCCGATGGCGCGGGTGGTCGGTGCGTTGCCACAGGAAGTGGTGGTGATGAACACGCTCACCGTGAACCTGCACTTGTTGATGGCGAGCTTCTACCGCCCCACCCGCGAACGCCCGGCAATCCTGATCGAAGCTGGTGCTTTCCCGTCGGATCGCCACGCGGTGGAATCACAGATCCGCCTCCACGGCTTCGATCCGCGCACCGACCTCATCGAGTTGGAGGCGGATGAACCGAATGGCATCATCGGCGATGCGGCCATCGAGCGCGTCTTGGACGAGCACGGCCGACGGATCGCACTGGTGTTGTGGCCGGGTGTGCAGTACCGCACCGGGCAGGCATTCGATCTCGCGGCCATTACTCGGATGGCGCAGGCTCAGGGCTGCGCTGTAGGCTTCGACCTCGCGCACGCGGCCGGTAACTTGTCGCTGGCATTGCACGATAGCGGTGCCGATTTTGCGGTCTGGTGTACCTACAAATACCTCAACAGCGGGCCGGGCGCGGTGGCCGGTGCCTTCGTACACGAGCGCCATGCGCGACGGCCAGACCTGCCTCGCCTAGCGGGCTGGTGGGGGCATCGTCCGGAGACACGTTTTCTGATGAATCCAAGTTTCGAACCCGCCGATGGTGCCGATGGCTGGCAGGTGAGCAATCCACCGATTCTTGCAATGGCACCGATTCGCGCCTCGTTGGATATTTTCGACGCCGCGACCATGCCTGCCCTGAGGGCGAAATCTCTGGCACTCAATGCTTATCTTGAAGCCCTCATCCACGCACATTTGGCAGACCGAATGGAGATCCTTACACCCACTGATCCGGCACGCCGGGGATGCCAGCTCTCGCTACGCGTTGTTGGCGGCCGGGGGCCGGGGCGCGCACTGTTCGAGTACCTGGCGGCGAATGGCGTACTCGGTGATTGGCGCGAACCCGATGTCATCCGCATCTGCTCAGCACCGCTGTACACGCGCTTCGCCGATGTGCTGGCCTTGGCGCGCGCGGCACATCAGGGATCGAAGAACGCATGATGCCCCGCCACCACATCATCGTCGGTGCCGGTCTTGCTGGCGCGCTACTCGCTCTGCTGCTGGCTCGCCGTGGGCATCGCGTCGATGTTTTCGAACGTCGCTCCGATCAACGCATACGCGGTTACGAGGGCGGTCGTTCGATCAATCTGGCGCTGGCCAGGCGCGGCCTCGGCGTGCTCGAAGCCGCAGGTCTGGGTGCTGCGGTGTTGCAGTGTGCGGTTGCCATGCGCGGTCGCCAGGTACACCCGCTCGATGCGCCGGAGGTCTTTTTGCCCTACGCACACACGGCGTCGGAGTGTATTTGGTCTGTGCATCGCGGACGGCTCAATCACCTGCTGCTCGACGCCGCCGAGGCCGCGGGTGCTCGCGTTCACTTCCAGCAGCGCTTGGGGCTGGTTGATTTTCCTGCTCGCCGCGCGGAGATCATCAACGACGGCGACCGCCGCGTGCGATGGATCGATTTCGATGCCCTACTTGGCGGCGATGGTGCGGGTAGTGCGCTGCGCAACGCCATGCAGGGGCATGCCGACTTGCATCCGGAGATCGCACCGCTCGACCACGGCTACAAAGAGCTGGAAATCCCCCCGAGTGCGGAGGGCGGCTTCCGCATCGATGGCGGGGCCTTGCACATCTGGCCACGCGGCGGCTTCATGTTGATTGCCTTGCCGAATACCGAGCGCACCTTCACTGCAACGCTGTTTCTTCCGCACAAGGGAAGCACGCAAAGTTTTGACGTCCTCGAGACCACAGAACACGCGCGCGCATTCTTTGAAGCGATATTCCCCGACGCCTTGGCACTGATGCCGCGTTTCGCCGAGGATTGGGCAAGCCACCCGACCAGCAGTCTCGCTACCTTGCGCTTGCATCATTGGCATCTCGACCGACGCGCAGTGCTGTTCGGCGACGCCGCGCATGCGATGCTGCCTTTCCACGGGCAAGGCATGAACTGTGCGTTCGAGGATGCCGAAGCACTGGATCGCCTGATGGCCGACACGCCGGATCTTGCCGATGCTTTCGCAGCCTTTGAAGCCGAACGTCGACCGAACGCCGAAGCCATTCAGACGATGGCAGTGGAGAACTACCTCGAGATGCGCGACGCAGTCGATGACTCGCACTGGCGCTTACAGCGCGCACTGGAGCTCGAACTTGCCGCGCGGCATCCCGAACGTTTTGTGCCGCGCTATGCCATGGTCAGCTTCACACGCACACCCTATGCCGAGGCTTTTGCGCGTGGTTGCTGGCAACGCGCATTGCTAGTTGATGCCACTCGCGGCATCACCGATCTGGCGCAGATCGACCTTGCTGCGCTCGATGCACGCATCCACGCCGGTCTCGAACCGCTCCCGGCGATGTGGCGGGAGTTCTCCGTGTGAACTTCCTCTGGTACGACCTCGAGACCTACGGACGCGATCCGCGTCGCAGTCGCATTGCGCAGTTTGCGGCCATTCGCACCGACGAAGACCTGTGCGAAATCGACGCGCCGATCTCGCTGTTCTGCCAGCCCGCCGACGATCTCCTGCCCTCGCCGATGGCAACCGCGATTACCGGCATCACACCGCAGCGTGCCAAGGCCGAAGGTATCATCGAGGCCGCGTTCTTTTCGCGCATCCACGACTGGATGAGCGTGCCCGGAACCTGCGCGGTCGGCTACAACAGCCTGCGCTTCGACGACGAGTTCATCCGCTTCGGGCTGTATCGCAATTTCTTCGATGCTTACGAGCGCGAATGGCGCAACGGCAACAGCCGCTGGGATCTGCTCGACGTGCTACGTCTTGCGTTTGCGTTGCGCTCCGAAGGATTTGAATGGCCGCTGCGTGAGGACGGCCACGTCAGCTTCAAGCTCGAAGACCTCGCCAAGGCCAATGCCGCACGCGAAGGCATGGCACACGAAGCGTTGAGCGACGTACGCGCACTGATCGCGCTAGCCCGCAAGTTGAAAGACGCCCAACCGCGCTTCTGGGACTACGTACTGAAGCTGCGCGACAAGAAGACCGTGCGTGGCCTATGCGATCTTGTCGCCCATACGCCCTTGCTGCATGTTTCCGGGCGCTTCCCCGCCGAGCAGCGCCACGCGGCACTGGTTTCACCCATCGCCGTACATCCGATCATCGGTACGCGGGTGATTGCCTACGATCTCGGCACCGATCCGGCACAGTTCCTCGAACTCGACGACGAAGCACTAAAGGCCAGACTCTACACGCCGCGAACGCAACTGCCAGACGGCGTGCAGCGCCTGCCCTTGAAGGAGATTCACACCAACCGCTGTCCGGCCCTGCTGCCCTTGGCGCATGTACGTCAAGCCGAGTTGGAACGCTTGCAATTGAATGCGTCGATGGCCCACGAACACGCCGACTGGCTGGCAGCGAACCCGCACTTCATCGCGCGCTGCGTGGCCTTGTTCGCTGAGCAGCGCGACTACGGCCCGAGCGATGCCGATGGCGATCTGTACGGCGGGTTCATCCAAGATGCCGACCGTCGCTTGTTTCCGCGCATCCGCAGCGCCGAGCCCGCGACACTGCCACGCTTTACGGCACAGTTGCAGGATGAACGCCTGCGCACGCTGTTGTTTCGCTACCAGGCGCGCAACTGGCCGGAGAGTCTCACGGCGTCGCAGGCCGCCGACTGGCTGGAGTATCGACGATCACGATGGCTTGATCCCGACCCGCGCAAGGAAGGCACGTTCGCGGCCTTTGATGCCGAGTGGCCCGAGGCGCTTGCCCGCGCCGAAGCGGTCGGCCACGTGGCGGCCCTCGTCGCGCTGAAGGCGTGGCGCGACGGCATCGCTGCGAGCGATGGTTGATTCCGTTTCAATCACACTCACTGATTCGAAACACCATGCGGCACATGTCCTGTCACCACATGCTGCTGGGCGCTCTCGATGTTGTGCATCGAATCGTCGAAGAAGATGTCGGCGCCAAAGGTTTCGAGAAACGGGCCTTTCGGACGACCACCAAGAAACAGGGCTTCGTCGAGACGGATGCCCCACTCGCGCAGGGTCAGGATCACGCGCTTGTGCGCAGGCGCCGAGCGTGCCGTCACCAGTGCGATGCGGATCGGCGGGTCATCGGCAGGCAGGGCCTGCTGCAGGGTGTGCAGAGCCGAGAGGAAGCCGCGGAAGGGCCCACCCGATAGCGGTTCCAACGCGCGTTCGCTCTCGTGGGCGTGGAAGGCCTGCAGCCCTTCTTCCTGCGATACGCGTTCGCTCTCATCACCGAAGATCACCGCATCGCCGTCAAAAGCGATGCGTAGCTGTGGATGACGGTCCAACGGTGGGCGTCCACTGGGCAAGATGGTGGCTGCGGCCACGCCGTGCTCCAAGGCGCTGCGCACGCTGGCTGGATTCGCACTCAAGAACAATTGCGCACCGAAAGGAGCGATGTACGGGTGCGTATCAGCGCCGCTGGTGAAAACGGCGCGGACGATGCCGAGATCGTAATGCTCGATAGCGTTGAAGATGCGCAACCCGGTATCCGCCGAGTTGCGCGAGAGAAGAATGACCTCAACCAGCGGTACACCGTCGGACAGTAAATCATTCAGCGCCAGCAGTTTGCGCACCAGTGGAAAGGCAATGCCCGGCTGCAGCAGGACTTCTTCGCGTTCGCGCTGAAACCTTGCGTAAGCCTGAAGCCCCTCACGCTCGAACAGCGCGTGGCTGTCCTCGAGATCGAACAGCGCGCGGGAGGTGATGGCGACAACGAGCGGATGCATCAGCTTGCGAACTGCTCGTTGAGGATGCGATCAGCGAGGTCGTGCTCAGGGTCGAACAGCAGGCTCACCGTATGCGTTCGTGACTCGCGCACACACACTGCGACGACGTTGCGCACTTCGTGCGAATCGGCGGTGGCGCTAACCGGGCGTTTCAGTCTGTCCAACACCTCGATGTCGATCTCGGCATCGGCATGCAGCAGGGCTCCGCGCCAGCGCCGTGGGCGGAAGGCAGCGATCGGCGTCATCGCGATGACGCTCGAGCCCAGCGGCAGGATCGGTCCGTGCGCCGAGTAGTTGTAAGCCGTCGAGCCGGCGGAAGTTGCCACCAGCACTCCGTCGCAGACGAGCTCGTCGAGCTTGCGCTGTCCGTTCACCGCGATACGCAGGTGTGCCGTCTGACGGGTCTGTCGCAGCAACGATACCTCGTTGTAGGCCAATGAGCGGATGGTCTGGCCATCTTCGGTCACAGCCTCCATTTCCAGTGGTCGCAGCACATTGTGGCGGGCATGCAGAAGGCGCTCCAACAATCCCTCGGCGCGGTACTGGTTCATCAGAAAACCCACAGTACCGAGTTTCATGCCGTAAACCGGCAGACCCAAGTCGCCATAGCGGTGAAGGGTCTGGAGCATGAAGCCATCGCCGCCGAGTGCGACCAGAATCTCTGCGTCAGTCGGCGGGCAGGCTCCGTGTGCAGTTTCGAACACATGACGAGCCGCTTCGGCTTGTGGCGTCGGGCTAGCGAGAAATGCAATTCGCGAGAAAGCCATCCGCGTCAGCCCTTCAGCGTCCGCCAGCCGCGGCGATCTGACCCAGCCGTCGAACCGCAACAAGTAGCGTCGCGTAATCCATTCCACGCAGTTTACGCATGTCGGCGAACATCGCCAGTGTGTAACGCAGCGTCGATTCCTCGCGCGACAGCCATGCGCTCACAGCGTCGCTGGTGCCTTTGCCGACCGGCACACCGCTTAGTACCTGACCAACCAGCGTACTCTGCTGCTGCTGCAACTCATCGCGCAGTGCGCCGCGAGCCTGGGTGTGCCAGCGACCTTCCACCGGCAGCAACTCCACATGCTCCATCAGCCAACGGGTTTGCAGGGCTTCGGACAGCGAGAAGTACACCGCAGCGACGTCAGCAACCGGTAGCTTTCGTTGCAGCGCGATCTGCGCGATATCCACGCCATAGCCGAGGAAAGGCAATGCGGCGAAATCGGCCGCAAGTGCTGGACTGAAACCCTTGCGCGACCAAGCTCCGATGCTGGTTTCGTAGTTCGCTTTCGCCTCGCCGGGTAGCACTTCAGGCAGCGCGGCGCGAAGTTTGCTCAACGTGGCGGCGTAGTGTTCGACCATCGCTGCAATGGCGAGATTCTCGCCCGGCAGATTGAGCATCCAGCGCGTGTATTGGCGCAGTAGCGTCCAAATGGCCATCAAGGCGTCGATCTGTGTGGCTTCGGGCACCTTGAGATCGCCTGCGTCGATTGCCGACCACCACTTCCGCGCATCGAGTATCTCGCGCGCAATGGTGTAGGCCTTGGCGATCTGTGCCGGAGCCTTGCCGGTGTCTTCCTGCATGCGCAACACAAAGGTCGAGCCCATTCGGTTGACCATGGAGTTCGTCACGGCGGTGGCGATGATCTCGCGCCGCAGGCGATGCCCTTCCATATCCGCGGAGTAACGCTCCTGCAAGGCTTTCGGAAAGTAACGTTGCAGCTCGCGCGAAAGATACGGGTCTTCCGGCACGTCACTATCCAACAACTGGTTGAAGATGACGATTTTGTCGTAGCAAAGCAGGATCGACAGCTCCGGACGCGTTAGGCCCAAACCGCGTGCGCGGCGATCACTGATCTCGTTATCGGAAGGAAGGAACTCGATGGCGCGGTCGAGTAGACCCTGTGATTCCAATGTGCGAATCAAGTGCTGAAAACTGCCCAAGCGCGGAATGCTCATCCGCTCCATCAGGCTGATGGCTTGGTTCTGTCGGTAATTGTCGTTTAGAACAAGTTCGCCGACTTCTTCGGTCATCTCGGCCAGCAGTGTGTTGCGTTGTGCGAGTGTCAATCCGCCGCGGGCCATGACCACATCCAGCAGGATTTTGATGTTGACTTCGTGGTCGGACGTGTCGACGCCGGCCGAGTTGTCGATGAAATCGGTGTTGAGCAGCACGCCGTTCAGTGCGGCCTCGATGCGGCCCTTCTGGGTCATGCCGAGGTTGCCGCCCTCGCCCACCATCTTGCAGCGCAACTCGCTACCGTTGACGCGCAGGCCGTTGTTGGCGCGATCGCCGGCTTCTTCGTTGGTCTCCGAGCTGGCCTTGACGTAGGTGCCGATACCACCATTCCACAGCAAATCGACCGGTGCCTTGAGAATGGCACTCATCAGCGCGGCCGGTGTCATCTGCTCAGGCCCGCCTTCGATGCCCAGCGCCGCGCGCACTTCCGGGCTTACCGGGATGTGCTTGGCCGAGCGCGCAAAGACGCCACCACCCGCTGAAATCAGCCCTTTGTCGTAGTCGTCCCAGCTTGATCGCGGCAGCTTGAATAAACGCTCTCGCTCGGCGAACGAGTGCGCCGCGTCCGGGTTTGGATCGAGGAAGATGTGGCGATGATCGAAGGCCGCCAGCAAGCGGATGTGCCTCGACAGCAGCATGCCGTTGCCGAACACGTCGCCCGACATGTCGCCAACACCGACCACGGTGAAGTCTTGTGATTGGCAATCTCGACCCATGGCGCGGAAGTGGCGCTTCACCGACTCCCAGCCGCCGCGCGCGGTGATGCCCATGCCTTTGTGGTCGTAGCCCACCGAACCGCCCGAGGCAAACGCATCGCCCAACCAGAAGCCCTGTTCGGCCGAAATGCCGTTGGCGATATCGGAGAACGTGGCCGTACCCTTGTCGGCGGCGACGACCAAGTACGGGTCGTCCGCGTCATGCCGCACCACATCCATTGGCGGCACGATTCGACCTTCAACAATGTTGTCGGTGATGTCGAGCAGGCCGTTGATGAAGCGCTTGTAGCTGGCGATGCCCTCGGCCATCCAAGCATCGCGGTCGCTACTCGGTGGCAGGCGCTTGGGGAAAAATCCACCCTTCGAGCCCACCGGCACGATGACCGCGTTCTTGACCATCTGCGCCTTGACGAGGCCAAGAACTTCGGTGCGGAAGTCCTCGCGACGATCCGACCAACGCAGGCCACCGCGAGCAACCGGCCCGAAGCGTAGGTGCACGCCTTCAACCGTTGGCGAGTAAACGAAAATCTCGCGATACGGACGCGGTTTGGGAAGTTCAGGCACCTTCGACGGATCAAACTTGAAGCTGATGAAATCGCGGTGGTTGCCGTTTTTTCTTTGGTGAAAGCTGGTTCGTAGCGTGGCTTGGATGACCGCTTTCAAGCTGCGCAAGATGCGATCTTCGTCGAGGCTGGAGACGCGCTCGAGCACACCACCCATCGCCTCTTCGATGCCGGTCATGGCGGCGACGCGATCAAGCCCAATCGCCTGTGCTGCGGCTTCAACGGTTGGTGTCAACGCAATGCGATCGACTTCGGCGAGCGTCGCGAGCACGCGCCCCAGGGACGCTTTGGCGATGAAGCCACGCTCAACATCGACACCCTCGCGCTTCGGATCGAAACGTGCTTCGAACAGCTCGACTAGCAGGCGCGCCAGTAGCGGGTAGCGCACCAGAGTTTCTTCCATGTACGTCTGCGAGAACGGCACACCGGTCTGTAGCAGGTATTTGGCATAGCCGCGCAGCATCGTGACTTGGCGCCAGCCCAAGCCGGCCGAAAGCACCAGCCGGTTGAAGCCATCATTCTCGGCATCGCCCGACCAAATGCGCGCAAAGGCTTCTTCGAAATCAGCGCGTGCTGCCGCGAGATCGACGAGCGGACGCTGCGCCTGCACCACGAAATCCTGGATGGCCACCACGCGGCCCTCGGCCGCGAGTTCGTAGGGGTGCTCGGACAGGATGCGCAGGCCGAGGTTTTCCAACATCGGCAGCGCATCCGACAGCGCGATCAAGCGATCGAGACGGATGGCCTTGAAACGCAAGCCGCCCTCGCTTTGGTAGAGCGTCAGTTCGAGGTCTTTTTCGTTGACCAGTCGGTCGGCGCGAACGATATCCTGCGCGGCGATCTCGGGTGTAACCGCATCGATATAGCCCGGCGGAAGACCCTTTGCGAAGCGGCGGGCAAGGCGTAGGCCGTCGCTCTCTCCGATAGCGCGCACCAAGGCTTCCCGCAGGCCGTCTTGCCAGTTGCGCACGATCGCGGCGATGCGCTGCTCAAGTTTGGCGGCCTCGACTTGAACTTTGGCTCCCGCCTTGGGGCGAACCACCAAGTACATTTGCGCCAACGGTGATTCACCGATGCTGATGCTCGAATCGATGCGCTCACCGTGCAGAGCCTCGCGCAAAAGTGCTTCGATGCGCACACGCACTTCGCCGCTGAAGCGGTCGCGCGGGATGTAGACCAGCGCCGAGAAAAACCGGCCGTAACGGTCGCGACGCAAAAAAAGTCGACTACGAGATCGCTGCTGTAGATCCAGGATGCCCATTGCGGTGTCGAACAGCTCGTTGATCGAGCTTTGAAACAGCTCGTCACGCGGGAGCGAATCGAGGATATGGCGAAGCGCCTTGCCACTGTGGCTGCTGGCGACAAGACCGGAACGCTCCATGATCTGGTCATACCGACGCCGCAGCAGCGGGATTTCCCAGGGCCGACGGTTGTATGCACTCGATGTGTAAAGACCGAGGAAGCGCTGTTCGGCCACCGCCACACCATCCTCGTCGTAAATAAGTACGCCGATGTAGTCCATGTAACCCGGACGATGAATGGTTGCGCGCGCGTTCGTTTTGGTGAGGATCAACATATCGCGCTCGCCGGACTGGCGGTCGGCGACAAGCTCACGAAGGGCACGCGGGCTGTGCGCAGGTGCGTGACGCATCAAACCCAGCCCACTGCCTTCGACGGCAACCAGCATGCGCTCGCTGTTCTGTTCCACCACGCGATATTCGCGATAACCGAGAAAGGTGAAGTGGTTATCCGCCGCCCAACGGAGGAAATCCCGCGATTCGGCGCGCACCACATCGGTGACCGGCGCGGCGCGGGTCGCCATCGCCTCGGCCGCTCGAACCATGGTGTCGCGCATTTCCGCCCAATCCCGTATGCAAACTCGCACATCGACGAGTGCTGTTTCGATGGCCTGCAAGATGGCCGCGAAATCCTCGGGTGCCTGGCGGTCGATTTCGATATGCATCAGTGATTCGCCGTCGATCACGGGATGGATCAACAGATGAATACCAATGCCGCGCTCGGCCAGTGCCATGCTCACTGAATCGACAAGGAAGGGCATGTCGTCGTTAACGATCTGCAACACCGTGTGCGTGCTGTCGTAACCCTGCACCGTTGTGCTTGGATGAAACAAGCGCAGCTTCGGAGTTCCGGCTGCGCGGCCAGCGACGAAGTTCTGCATGTCGCGTGCGACAGCCAGCCAAGCCGCATTGGGGCGCTGGGCGATATCTTCGGCCGGTAGGCGGGCGTAAAAACGCTCGACAAAGTGGGTAAATGCCGCGCTGTCAGGACCGGAACTCGCAGCGGCGATGCTCAAAGCGGCGAGTTCGCGGGTCGGAGCGGCGTTGGATGCGTACATAGGCTTGATCGTTGCAGCGACAGGATTTAAAACCTGAAGTGTAACGCTTCGTCCCGCCGCGGCCTGCGTAGCGCAGGCGGGTATCGGTGTTGCATTGCCCTTTTACGCTGGGCTGTCCAAGGTAATGGGTGCGATCCAGAAACGGCTCGCCCGCGTTGCTCGTTCAGGCGTCGAGCTCACTCCATCGCGCGAAAGCGGCGTCCAATTCAGCCTGAAGGGTGGCCATTCGCGCGCGATGCGCGGCTTGGCTCGCGGCGTCCTTCGAGTAAAAGTTCGTCGACGACAGTGCCGTGGTGAGGGTCGCGATTTCTCTTTCCAACCCGTCGATTTGCGCGGGTAGCAGTTCGAGTTCACGCTGCGCCTTGAAGCTGAGCTTGCGCTTTGGCGTAGCCAACGGCGGAGCAACGGCGACCGGTGACGAAGCCGAAGTGGAGGGTTTCGGCGCACCAGCCACGACGGCCGCAGTCGCCGCAAGACTCGCTACTGGGCGTTGCCGCAGCCAATCGGTGTAGCCGCCCACGTAGTCGCCGACGCGGCCGTCCCCTTCCATCACCAGCGTCGAGGTCACCACTGAGTCGATGAAGTCGCGGTCGTGACTGACCAGCAACAGTGTGCCGGGGTAATCGCCGAGCAATTCTTCCAGTAGTTCGAGTGTTTCGACATCGAGGTCGTTGGTGGGTTCGTCCATCACCAGCACGTTCGAGGGCTGTGCAAATAGCCGCGCCAACAGCAGGCGATTACGTTCGCCGCCACTGAGTTTGTGGATCGGTGCGCGGGCGCGCTCGGGCGTAAACAGGAAATCTTGCAGGTAGCCCATCACATGCTTGCGCTGGCCGCCAACCTCAACGAAATCGGCCCCTTGCGAGACATTGTCGAGTGCATTCCAATCTTCTCGCAGAGCCATTCGATATTGGTCAAAGTAAGCCACTTGCAAGCCGGTGCCCTGCCTTACCTCGCCGACTTGTGGCAGCAGTTCGCCGAGCAGCAACTTGATGAGCGTGGTCTTGCCGCTGCCGTTGGGGCCGATCAGCCCGATGCGATCGCCACGCATCACGATGAGATCGAGGTCGCGCACCAGAGTCTTGTCGCCGTGCCCGAAGGTCAGGCCCTTCGTCTCGATGACCTTGCGACCGCTCTGCTGGCCTTCCGCCAATGCCATTCGCACATTGCCGGTTTTGTCGCGGCGCTCGAACCGCTCGCGACGCATCGCCTCCAATCGTCGAACACGGCCTTCGTCGCGCGTTCGACGGGCCTTGATGCCCTGGCGAATCCACACTTCCTCTTGCGCCAGAAGTTTGTCGAATTTGGCGTTCTCCTGCGCTTCTGAATGGGCGCGCTCTTCCTGCCGGCGCAAGTAATTGGCCCAATCGCCCGGCCAACTCGACAATTGCCCACGGTCGATTTCGATGATTCGCGTGGCGAGTGCTTTCAGGAAGCGACGGTCATGGGTGACGAACACGATCGAGCCTTTCCACTCCAGCAACGCGGCTTCCAACGCTTCGATGGCGGCGATGTCGAGGTGATTGGTGGGCTCGTCCAGCAGCAGCACCTGCGGCTCGGCCACAAAAGCGCGGGCCAGCAGCACGCGGCGCTTCAGGCCACCAGACTGCGCGCTGAAGGGCAGTTCGCCGTCGAGGCCGAGCTTGGTCAGTGTGGCGTCGACGCGCGCTTCAAGCCGCCAGCCGTCGGCCGCATCGATGCGCGACTGAACGCGACCGAGCGCCTCCATGTCGATCTCGTCGGCGTGGCTCAGATGGTGGAACTCGGCGATGTCCGCACCCACCGACCCGAGGCCGTCGGCCACCACGTCGTAGATGCTGCCTTCCACATGCGCTGGCACTTCTTGTTCAAGCCGCGCGATGCGCACGCCGGTTTCGAGCCGGCGTTCGCCCTCGTCTGGGACGATCTCGCCGGCGATGAGCTTCAACAGGGTGGATTTACCAGCGCCATTGCGGCCGATGAGAGCAATGCGTTCGCCAGGTTCGATAGCAAGATCGACGCCGTCGAGTAGGCGCGGACCGCCGACGCCGTAGTCGATGCGATTCAGTGTGAGCAGGGGCATGCGCCCATTCTACCCGTCCAGTTGGCTGCCGTTGGGGCGGACGGACTAAAGACCGGGTAAACTCCGGCCCCTTCCCGCCAGGCATTCAGCCGGCATCTCGAGGCCGCCATGAGCGCCGAAACCGAAAATTCCAACGAGGCGCCCTCGCTGCGCTTCTCCGACCTCGCATTGCCGGAAAGCCTGATGAAGGCTCTTTCGGCGGTTGGCTATGAGTCGCCCTCCCCCATTCAGGTCGCAACCATTCCGCCGCTCCTGGAAGGACGGGACGTGCTTGGCCAAGCCCAGACCGGCACCGGAAAAACCGCGGCCTTCGCCCTGCCACTGCTGGCGCGCATCGCGCAGCTTCCGGCCGGCGCACCTAAGGGCCTGGTTCTGGCACCAACACGCGAACTCGCCATCCAAGTAGCCGAGGCCTTTCAGAAATACGCGGCTTTCATCCCCGGCTTCCAGGTGCTGCCGATCTACGGCGGTCAGGCTTACGGGCCACAGTTGAGTGCTTTGAAGCGCGGCGTGCATGTCGTGGTCGGCACACCCGGCCGGGTCATCGATCACCTCGATCGCGGCTCGCTGGATCTCTCGCAACTCCAAGCCCTCGTCCTCGACGAGGCCGATGAGATGTTGCGTATGGGATTCATCGACGATGTCGAAGCGGTGCTGAAGAAGACGCCGCCGACCCGTCAGGTGGCGTTGTTCTCGGCCACCATGCCGCCGCCGATCAAGCGCATCGCCCAGACTTATCTGAAAGACCCGGTGGAAGTGGCCATCAAGGCCAAAACCACCACCGCGACCAACATCCGGCAACGGATGTGGATGGTCAGCGGCATGCACAAGCTGGACGCACTGACGCGCATTCTCGAGGCCGAGACCTTTGATGCGATGATCGTTTTCGCGCGCACCAAGCAAGCCACGCAGGAATTGGCAGAAAAGTTGGCGGCACGCGGCTTGTCGGCTGCGGCCATCCACGGCGACGTGCAGCAGGCCCAGCGTGAACGCACCATCCAACAGCTCAAAGACGGCAAGATCGACATCCTCGTCGCCACCGATGTGGCGGCCCGCGGTTTGGATGTCGAGCGCATCAGCCATGTGCTGAATTACGACATCCCCTACGACACCGAGAGTTACGTCCATCGCATCGGCCGCACCGGCCGCGCCGGCCGTAGCGGCGAGGCCATTCTGTTCGTCAGCCCGCGCGAACGCGGCATGCTGAAGGCCATCGAACGCGCCACCCGGCAGCCGATCGAGCCGATGTCCCTGCCTTCGGTGCAGGCCGTCAACGACTCGCGCATTTCCCGCTTCCTCGACCGCATCACTCAAGCCCGTCAGCTTGATGGGCTGGACGTTTATCGCAGCCTTGTCGAGCGCTACGAGACCGAGCACAACGTGCCAGCGGTCGAAATTGCCGCTGCCCTCGCGCGCATGGCTCAGGGTGACACGGCCTTGCTGCTCGATTCGAATGCACGCGAGCCGCGGGTCGAACGCGAGGATCGCGGCGAACGTACTGAACGCCGCGAGCGTGTCGATTCTGACCGACCGCCGCGGCAGCCGCGCGGTGAGCCGATGAGCTGGCGCCCCGAGATGCGCGGCCCGCGTGAGGATGGCCCGCCGAAGGCCCGCCCGGCGAAGTTCGATGCGCCGCGCGCACCGGACCCCGGCTTTGCGACCTACTGGATTGCCGTCGGACACGCCCATCAGGTGAAGCCAGGCAACATCGTCGGCGCCATTGCCAACGAAGCTGGCCTAGAAGCCGCGAACATCGGCCGCATCAACATCCGCAGCAACGACACGCTGGTTGATCTGCCAGAAGGCATGCCGAAAGAAATCATGGCGCACCTGAAGAAGGTGCGTGTGGCTGGCCAAGCCCTGATGCTCAGAGCCTACGATCCGACCAAGGATGACAGCGGCGAAACCGAAGCTGCGGCAACGCGTTTTCCAAAGAAGAGCGGCTTCAAACCCGGAGGGTTCAAGCCCAAGTTCAAACGCGGCGAGTGAGGGTGGCACCCAAGCCGTTTTGGCACACTGTGGCACTCCTCATCCGTCGATCAAGGCTCTGCCTGCCATGAAAGCCCTGCGCCTCGCACTGATCTCTCTGCTCGTCTTCGCCCTCACCGGCTGCGCGCGCGAGCCCGCTCCGGCTGTCGGTGGTGCGCCTGTCGATCTCGAAATTCGTACGCTGCAGGCGGGTAGTGGCGAGCCAGTGCGCAGCGGTCAAATGGTCAGCGTTCACTACACCGGTTGGCTTTACGACGAAAGGCAGCCCGGCCGCCGAGGTGCTGAGTTCGACAGTTCACGTCCGCGTGGCGAAGCCTTCGAGTTTCCGCTTGGGGGCGGGCGCGTCATTCGCGGCTGGGATGAAGGCGTGCTGGGTATGCAAGTGGGCGAAGTGCGGGAGTTGGCGATCCCATCCCATCTCGCTTACGGCAGCAGAGGTGCCGGCAGGCTTATTGCACCGCATCAAGCGCTGTTGTTCGAGGTCGAGTTGCTCGGCGTGACGTCAACACCCTGAATCTGCTCGACCGCGATGGGTCTGAGATCCGGCTTCAAGGCCACGCGCTCATCGAACACGAAGCAAGCGCCCTCCCAGTGCGCGCCGCCGACCTGCTCGAAATAACCGAGGATGCCACCGTCGAGTTGACGAACATCGCCAAACCCTTGCGCACGAAGGAAGGGCGCGGCTTTTTCGCAGCGGATTCCACCCGTGCAGAAACTCACCACGGTCGCGCCGAGCAAGCGTGCACGCTCGCCTTCGAGCGCTTCGGGTAGTTGCACGAAATCATCGATGGGCAGGGTGATGGCGCCGCGGAAACTGCCGAAGGCGGTCTCCTCGCGGTTGCGCGTGTCGAGCATCAGCACAGGTTTTCCCGCGTCGTCAGCGCCTTGATCGAGCCAGCGTTGCAGGGTCGCCGCGTCCACGAAAGGCGCTGCGGCTTTGATCGGGTCCACACCATCACGGCGGAAAGCGATGATCTCGCGCTTGAGCTTCACCTTGAGTCGCGCGAACGGCAGGGTTGCGCTCCAGCTTTCCTTCGCAACCAGATCGGAAAAACGCGGATCAGCACGCAGCATCTTGAGAAACCCACGCACAGCCGACTCGGTGCCGGCGAGGAACAGGTTGATTCCTTCCGGCGCGACAATAATCGTGCCCTTCAACTGCGCGGCACCGGCTTCGCCGGCAAGCCATGCACGCAGCGCGGCCGAATCGTCAATCGGGAGAAAACGGTAGGCGGCGATATTGAGGATCGAATGTGGCATGCGGCGAATTATCACTCATGGTTGACAGCCGCGACGGCTTCGCCAGACTGGTCGCCCTTCCCGCAAGAACCCACTGTGTCCGACGCCGCCCTGCCTTTACAGCGATATCCAGGCGTCGTCGTCATCGGAGGTGGCCCGGCCGGGCTGATGGCTGCGGAGGCCGCACGCGCCACCGGTGCCGAGGTCGATCTGCTCGAAGCCAAACCCTCGGTGGGCCGAAAATTTCTCGTCGCCGGGCGCGGCGGCATGAACCTCACCCATTCCGATGCGCGACCGCGTTTCGAGCAGCGCTATAGCCGCGGTAGCGCCGAAGTGGCGCAGTGGCTCGACGGCTTCGATGCCGAGGCGCTTCGAGAATGGGCGCGCAAGCTCGGTATCGAGACCTTCATCGGAAGCTCGGGGCGCGTGTTTCCAGTGGATCGCAAAGCAGCACCTCTGCTTCGTGCATGGGTGCAAGGCTTACGCGAGGCGGGCGTGCGTCTGCATATGCGCGAGCGTTGGGTCGGCTTCGACGCTGCCGGACACATCCTCGTCGAAAACCCACAGGGTCGGCGGGTGATCGAGGCTTCTGCAATCGTACTGGCACTCGGTGGTGGCAGTTGGCCGCAACTGGGCTCGGACGGCGCATGGCTGCCTTGGTTGGCCGAACGCGGCGTCGCCACTCAAGCGCTTACTGCATCGAACTGCGGCTTTGATGTGGGCTGGAGCGAATTCCTCGCCACCCACTTTGCCGGTTCACCACTAAAACCGGTCATCGTCCATTGGCTCGATGCGCAGGGCCGCGAGTGCCAACAACAGGGCGAATGTGTGCTGACCGCGACGGGCCTGGAAGGCAGCCTGCTCTATGCCATCGGTGCCGATCTGCGTGCGGCCATCGCCCGTGACGGCTGGGCCCTGTTGCATCTCGATTTGCTGCCGTCGACATCGATAGAACGCGTTCGCAACACACTTGTCGCAGCACGCGAGGGTCGAAGTGTGAGTGAAGTGCTACGTCGGCGGCTGAAGATCGACGGCGTCAAGGCGGCCCTGTTGCGCGAGGTGATGCCGGCAGCGGATCGAAACGACCCAGAGCGCCTCGCACTCGCGCTCAAGCGTCTGCCGCTGCGCCTGCGGGCGGCGCGACCGCTGGCCGAGGCTATCAGTACGGCCGGCGGCATCGCCCTCGATGCCCTTGATGAGCGCCTCGCGTTGAAGGCTCTTCCGGGCTGGTTCGCCTGCGGTGAAATGCTGGATTGGGACGCCCCAACCGGCGGTTACTTGCTCACGGCCTGCTTCGCCAGCGGTGCCCATGCGGGACGCCACGCCGGCAAGGCCGCGGTCGATCAAACCTGAGTAGCGGCGTCGATGACCTTGGCTTAATCCGGATAGCGCAATACTCTCCGTTCTCTCCTCGCCAGACCACGCCCATGCCCTTCACTCGTCGCTTGCTTGCTATCGCCCTGTGCATCGCCGCCAGCAGTACCGCTGCGGATGTCCGTGAGTTCCAGAGCGAGCACGGAACCGTTCGGGTCAGCACGGTGGCCGAAGGGTTGGAACACCCCTGGGGCCTCGCTTTCCTGCCCGACGGCCGGATGTTGGTGACCGAACGGCCGGGACGCCTGCGCATCGTGGCCAGCGACGGCACGCTTTCACGGCCCGTCGCTGGCGTGCCTCGCGTGCAAGCCCGCGGCCAAGGCGGCCTGCTCGACGTCGCCCTGCATCCGGCGTTCGCCGAGAACGGCCTCGTCTACCTCAGCTTCTCGGAGCCCGGCAGCGGTGGTGCCGGCACTTCGGTGGCGCGTGGTCGTCTCGAAGGGAATGCGCTGCTGGATGTAGAGGTGATTTTCCGCCAAACACCGAAAGTCGACACCGGTTTCCACTACGGCTCGCGCCTGGTTTTCGATCGCGAGGGCAAGCTGTTCGTCAGCAGCGGCGACCGTGGCATGCAGGATACCGCCCAAGATCTCGCGTTGGGCCAGGGCAAGCTGTTTCGCCTCAATGACGACGGCACACCGGCACCCGGCCTGCCGTTCGCGGATCGTCCAGGTACGCACCCCGGTATTTTCAGCTATGGCCACCGCAACATCCAGGGTATGGCCTTGCACCCAACGACGGGTTTGTTGTGGACGCACGAGCACGGCCCGCGTGGCGGCGACGAGATCAACGTGCCGCGCGCTGGGCGCAACTACGGCTGGCCGGTCATCACTTTCGGCATCAACTACATCGGCACGACCATTGGTGAGGGTCTGACGGCGAAAGACGGCATGGAGCAGCCCCTGCACCAATGGACGCCATCCATCGGCGTTTCCGGCCTCGCGTTTTACAACGCCGAGCGCTTTCCAGCCTGGCAGGGCAATGCTTTCGTCGGCGCACTGGCCTTGACGCACTTGCAGCGTCTCGTGCTTGACGGCGAGCGCGTGGTCGATACGGAAGTGTTGCTCGACGACTGGAATCAGCGCATCCGCGATGTGCGACAGGGGCCGGACGGCAAGCTCTATGTCCTGACCGACGCGCGCAACGGGCAAGTCGCCACAGTCGAACTCCTGCCGCGCTGAAGCGTCTATCTATCGGCGCGCGATGCAGCGCGCGTGCAGCGCAGCGATTTGGGGCCCTGGCGCAAAGGCCGGTGCCGAAGCCAGCTCGGCTCGAATAGCGTCACACTCGGCGAGAAACTGCACCCGCAGCGGGCTCGGGTCGGGAGGTGCGTTGCCGATTTTCGCTGCGAAGCTCGCAAGATCGGCCTCACGGGCCAATTGTCGCGCCGCTTCGATCATGTCGCGGCGGAAATCCAGGGCCTGCGCCGCAGTCATCAGTTCCAGTGCCAACACCTTGGCGAGATCCGCACTCATGTCGAGGACGTGACGGCCCTCGTTCGCACCCATCGAGACATGATCTTCGGCGTTTGCACTAGTCGGCACCGAATACACCGTGGCCGGATGTGCCCGCGAGGCCAGATCATTGACGAGGGCGGCGGCGGTGTACTGCACGATCATGTAACCGGAATCGGTGCCGTCTTCGTTGCCGATCAAAAAAGCCGGCAGACCATCATTGGTGGCGGGATCGACGAGCTTGTTGATGCGACGCTCGGAAATCGAGGCCAGCACCGGGATCGCCGCCTTGATGTAGCTCATCGCCAGCGCGATCGGCATGCCGTGGAAATGCCCGGCAGAAACCACTTGATCCTCGATGTGCCGAGCATCGGGCAGGTCCGGGAAAATCAGCGGATTGTCCGTCACCGCGTTGAGTTCGACATCGATCACGCGCTGCAGTTGGGCCAGTGCATCGCGCACCGCGCCGTGCACCTGCGGCGCGCAGCGCAGGCTGTAACTGTCCTGTGGCTGATGTTTCTTTCCGCCGCAAAAGGGCTTGAAACGCTCATAAAAGCGCTCGCGGCCGTGGCGTTGGTCGGCTGGAACCCAATCCCAACCGATGTCGAAGCGCAATGCAGCCAGCGCCGGAGTCGGCCAACTCGTCGGCAGCCAAGGTTTGGCCTTCGGCACCAGATGGTAGGCGATATCGGCGAGCGACGAGTCGNNTCGATGGTCATAGCTGCGCAACGGTCGGCGAGGTCGACGAGCCGCTCCAGTCGCTCGGCACACAGTACCGCCGTGGCCAGCATTTGCGCCGTGCCGTTGTTCAGCGCGAGGCCTTCCTTGTACGAAAGCCGGATCGGCGTCAGACCCGCTCGTCGCAACGCTTCACCGCCAGAAAGCCGTTCGCCACGGAAGAAAGCCGCGCCCTGCCCCAGCAATACGATGGCCAGATGCGAAAGCGGTGCCAAATCACCGCTGGCACCCACCGAGCCGAGTTTTGGAACCACCGGCACCACGCCCGCGTTGAGCATGGCGGCATAGGCCCCGAGCGTACTGGCGCGGACGCCTGAGTGTCCGCGCATCAGTGTGTTGATGCGGATGACGAGCATCGCTCGCACGACATCTTCGGGAAAAGGCTCACCGACACAAACAGCATGCGTGGTGATCAGATTTTCCTGTAGCTCCTCATGAAGGCTCATGTCGCCAGGTGCGCTATCGCGCAGGCGATGGGCCCCGAGCAACCGATCCGCGTTGCTACCGAAGCCGGTTGATACGCCGTAGATAGGCTCCTGTCGACGCACCTGTTCGGCGAGGAAATCGGCAGTACGTTGCACGGCCTGCAACTGTGTGGAATCGAGCACAACGCTCACGCCACGCGCCACGGAAAGCACCTGTTCGCGGGTCAGGGACGAACCATCAAGGCGCACCGTATCGCGTGCCGCGCCATGCGCAGTGTCGCTTGCGTCACCGCCATCAAGGCCACTGTAGTGCGTCACTTCAGCACCCCTCGAAGGCGAGCTGCTGTGCCAGTTCCACCCGCAGCGCCGCGACCAATTCGCTCTCGGCTACCTCGAACTGTTCGTTGCGACGCAGGTCCTTGACCGTTATGGTGCCTTTTGCTCGCTCCTCTTCGCCGCGCAGCAGCACGAAGCGGATGCCGGCGCGATCGGCGTACTGGAGTTGCTTCGCCAGCTTTTTCGACTCCAATTGCACTTCGGTGTTGATGCCGCCAGCACGCAGGCGGCTGCCGAGCGCCAACGCATCGCCGAGTGCTGCCTCATCCATCAGCGCAACAAGGCACTCGACGCTGCTCTCGGCGGTACCGATCAGCCCGGCCTCGCGCAGTTGCCAAAATAGGCGCGTGACACCGATGGAAATGCCCACGCCCGGCAACTGCGACTTGGTGTAGTGGCTAGCAAGGTTCTCGTAGCGCCCGCCCGAACATACCGAACCGATCTGCGGAAAGGCGTCGAGGGTGGTTTCGTAAACGGTGCCGGTGTAGTAGTCGAGACCACGCGCGATCGAGAAGTTGATCGCGTAATCAGCTTCCGGTACACCAAGCGCCTTGACCAGCAGAAGTACTTCGCGAAGCTCGGCGATACCTTGCTCCAGCGTCGCGTTACCGCCACCAAGCGCGTCGAGCTTCGCCAGCGCATCGACATGGCCGGTCGAGCGCAGCGAAACGAAATCAAGAATCTGTGCCACTGCAGCCGCGGTCAGACCGAAACCCTCGCCCCTCAGGGTGTCGCGCACGTCGTCGGGGCCGCGCTTGTCGATCTTGTCGACCTCGCGCAGCACCGCCATCTGCAAAGCGGCGTCAGTCACTCCAAGGCGCTCGAAGAAGCCTCGCATCAGCTTGCGATTGTTTATCTGGATGGTGAACTTACCGATACCCAACTCGGTAAACACCGCATGGATCACCGCTGGCATCTCGGCATCGAAGCGCACGGATAGCGCGCCCTTGCCGATCACATCGATATCGCACTGGTAGAACTCGCGGAAACGGCCGCGCTGCTGGCGCTCACCCCGGTAAACGCGCTGCATCTGGTAGCGACGAAACGGAAAGGCAAGCGCATGCTCGTGCTCGGCAACATAGCGCGCCAGTGGCACCGTGAGATCAAAGCGCAGCGCCAATTCCGGCAAGCCATCTTCCTTCTTTTCGAGCGCGCCGGTCGATTGCGCGAAGTAGACTTGGCGTTCGGTGTCGCCACCGCTTTTGGTCAGCAGCACTTCGGTCAGTTCGAACACCGGCGTCTCCACTGGCAGGAAACCAAAGCGTTCGTAGTTACGCCGGATCACGTCGAGCACGCGCTGGAAGGCGATCTGGTCGCGCGGCAACAGTTCCAGAACGCCAGGCGGGGTGCGGGGCTTGATCACGCGAAACTCTCCGGAGGAAACAAACAGCCAAGTATTGTCGCAAATCGGTTGCTTTGCGGCGCGCGACGATCCAAGCAACACAAGAGCAGACTTGCGATAGCCGGGGTTTCGCACTATTCTTCGCGGCTGCCGTCGGGGTGTAGCTCAGCCTGGTAGAGCGCTACGTTCGGGACGTAGAAGTCGCAGGTTCAAATCCTGTCTCCCCGACCAAAAGTTTCAGCAATTGACCCGCCCTTCGGCGGGTTTTTTGTGCGTCAAAGCATTGACGTTGGTGTGAATTCGGAGTGAAGTGCGGCCATTCACGCACTAGGACGCACATCACCTTGATCTGGGTACTTGCTTTCATAGCTGCCGTGCTCGGTAGCGCCCTCGCAGCGGAAGCGCAAGGGCTGTTTGGTTTCCTCAGCGGCTTCGCGCTGGTTGCCGCTCTTGGCCTGATCCGTCGTCAGTCCCGACGCATCGACGCCCTCACCCGTGAACTGCACGCGCTGGATCCGACACTCGCGAAGCGTCCTGTCGCAGCACCCGTGCCGGAGTCTGCGCCCACGCCCACGCCGACGACTGCATCTAGGTCGGTGCCGCTCACGGCATCCGTCCGCGCCCCGGCTGAGGCCTTTGTTGCGACGCCGGTCGAAGCGAACACCGAGGCCGCGACGCTAACCGACGCCCTGCCCGATGCATTTGCGCGGTTCGCGCAAAAGGCCCGTGCCTTTCTCTTCGAGGGCAACGTTCCAGTAAAACTCGGCTTGCTGGTGTCGCTGTTTGGCATCGGCGCGCTGATCCGTTACGCCGCCAGCGCTGGCTGGCTGACTGTGCCGGTGTCGCTGCGTTACGCGGGTATCGCCTTAGCGGGCATTGCCCTGCTGATCTATGGCCTCAAGCAGGCCCGCAAGCGGCCAGTGTTCGGCCTTAGTCTGCAGGGCGGTGCCATAGGCATCCTGTTGCTGACCGTGTTTGGCAGCTATCGGGTGCCCGACTTGATACCGGCCGGGCTCGCTTTTGTCCTCGTTCTGGGCCTCGTTGCTGGTGCTGCCGTGCTGGCCATTCGCCAAAACGCGGTGTGGCTGGCCGCCATCGGCTTTCTCGGAGGCTACCTCGTACCGCTACTGCTTTCGACCGTCGGCACCGATCACGTCGCGTTGTTCAGCTATTACGCCTTGCTCAATGCGGCCGTTTTCGGCATGGCCTGGGTGCGCTCGTGGCGTGCGCTCAATCTGATCGGTTTCGCCTTCACGTTCGGCGTTGGCACGCTGTGGGGCGCGCAGTACTTCCGCCCAGAACTGTTCGCCACCACCCAACCTTTCCTCGTCGTTTTTTTTCTGATGTACGTGAGCATTCCGGTGGCCTACGCGCTCAAGGGCCGCGAGCCGGGAAAAATCGATGCGACGCTGCTGTTTGGTACTCCGCTGATTGCGTTCCCGATGCAAGTCGCGTTGCTCGACGCCAAGCCGATGCCGCTGGCTTTCTCGGCATTGGCAGTGGCAGCGGTGTATCTCGCGCTTGCGCTGTGGTCACGCCGCGAGGAAAAGCTTCGCGTGCTTGGCCAAAGCGCGGCCGCGCTCGGCCTCGTCTTCGCAACGCTGGCCGTGCCCTTGGCGCTCTCGGCGCGCTGGACCTCGGCGACCTGGGCGCTGCAGGGCGTCGCGTTACTGTGGTTGGGGCAAGCTCAGCAGCGACGTTGGCCGCAAGTGGTGGGCATCGGCCTGCAGGCGCTCGCGGGCTTTGCTTATTTTGTGGCCTTCGATGCCGGTACGGATGATCTCGCCATCCTCAATCCGCATACGCTGAATCTCGTTTTGCTCGTCCTTAGCGCTGGTGCCTGCGCCTACTTGCTGGATCGCATCAACACGATGCAGCGTTCCCCAGGCGGTGCCCTACTGACCGCGGTCGCCTTGGGCTGGTGGTTCTGGGCCGGCGCCCGGGAGATCCAGCGCAACATCGTCAGCTACGCACCGGAAGCCATGCAGGATCACGGCCCTGCATGGCTCGCGTTTATCGCCCTGAGTGCGGTGCTGGCCGCTGTGCTTCGTCGCGCCGTCGATTGGCGCAAACCGACCTGGCTGCCGGCCTTGCTCCTGCCAACCGGCGTGTTGGCCGTGACGCTGGCCTTTGTCGAAGACGTCGCTTGGCTTTGGCAGCCGCAGGGGCTCACCCTGCTTGCCCTGACCGCGTCGATGGTTCTCGTTTTGCCCACTCTGCGCGGACTCCATGGTCGGCTCGGGACAGCGCACATCAGCGGATTGGCCGCGATCGTTCTCGCACTGGGGCTCGGTATCCGCGAAGCCCTAGAAGCCATCCAAGCGGAGCAGCTTGGCCAAGGCTGGCGCTGGATTCTGCCTTGGTTGCCGCTGACCGCTCTCACTGCCCTGCTGATTCGCAAACCGATGATCGCGGCCTGGCCGATTGGCGATGCCATCAAGCACTACCGTCGCGTCGCATTGAGTCTCTCCCTACTGGTGCTGGCGGTGGTCTGGGGAAGCTCACAGTTCGTGGCGGGCAGTGCTGCGCCGCTGCCTTGGCTACCACTGCTGAATCCGGTGGAACTGTTCCAGCTCATCGGCTTGCTGGGCCTCGCCGCGTATCTGCGCACGCAAGCCGCGCCGTCGAATATGCGAACACTCGCCAGCATCGTCCTTGCCGCCTCAGCATTCACGATGATGACGATGGTGACGCTGCGCGCCGCATGGCATTGGAACTGGGGCGGCTTCGCGGCCTCGCAGTGGTGGACACCGATGGATTGGTCGAGCATCGCCATGTGGCCGCAGTCGCAGGCTGCACTCAGCGTCGTTTGGTCACTGGCCGGCGTGATCTGTTGGGTGCTCGGTTCGCGCCGCGGCAGCCGCCCGCTGTGGACCTTCGGAGCTTTGTTGCTCGGCGCCGTGCTGCTCAAGCTGCTACTCATCGACCGCAGCAACCTAGGCGATCTCCTCGGCATCGTTTCCTTCCTCACCGTCGGTGGTCTGCTCGTCATCGTCGGTCGTCTCGCCCCTCGCCCACCAAATCGCCAAGGAAAGCCTGCATGAGCGTCACATTGAAGGTTCAGCCGCTCTCGGCTCTGCGTTGCGCAGGCCTAAGCTTCACCGCCTTCGTGGCTAGCGTGCTTGCCGCACCGATCCTTGCCAGCGATGAGGATTTTGCGCTGGCCTTCGCCATCGAAGCGCTGCCAGGTGAAGCGCTGTTCGCGATCGATCTGCCACCCGAGGTCTATGCCACATTGACGACACCCGACCTGCGCGATCTTGTCGTTGTCGATGCACAGGGCCGCGAGCAGCCGATCAGTCTGCACCGTCCACCACCGCCGCTGCCGCCACCGATGCCGTTGGTGCTGCCGCTGCCCCTGCCGATCGCCGTGCCGGCCGAAGCGACGACCACGCCTGGCTTGCTGGAGCTGCATCTTCGCCGCGATGCCGATGGCCGTCTGGGCGCGCTTGACCTGCGCAGTGTTGATGCCTTGCCCAACGCCAGCGACGCCCGCGAATGGCTGCTGGATGTCGGTGATACCGCCCGTGACGGCCTCGACGGACTGCGCTTTGCGACGAAATCAACGGACGACTTCCGTTCACTGCTTGAGGTGCGCGGTTCGAACGATCTGGTGACGTGGGAGATTCTGCGCGATGGCTCACCATTGCTGCGCGCCTCGGACGCTGGGCAGGTCATCGAGCGCCTGGAACTGCGCTTTCCCCATTCGACGCATCGCTACCTTGCACTGCGTCCGCTGCCATCAGCGGGGCCTCTCCCCGCGATCGACTCCGTGTCCGGCCTGCGCCTGCAAGCCTCGGAGCCCGTACCTCTTTCGACGCTCGTACTGACCTCGACCGGCCCCAGCACCGATGGCAAGGGATACGACTTCGCTTCGCCCGGCCCACTGAATGTTCGGCAGATCGAAGTGCAATTGGCCAACACCGAGGGCTTTAGCGGATTCCAACTCGATCAGCGCCTCGGTGATTACTGGCAGCCTCTGGCGACCGGCACGGCGTGGCAACTGCAACTAGGTGGCGAAATCCTGCGCGCGCCGCCCGTCGATACCTCCCTTGTCGGCATCGGGCCGCTACGCGTGAGGCTTACCCCAGCCGCCGACCCACCGCGCTTGGTGCTCGGTTACTACGCGGATCGCGTGGTCGTGCTGGCAACCGCCACGGGGCCCTACCGTCTCTTGGCGGGCAGTGTCCATCGCCGTCATGCGCCAGTGCCGATGGACGCCGCGCTCGCTGCAATCCGTGCGCAGCGGGGCGAGCATTGGCAGCCCGCGCTGGCGCGACTCGGCCCGGCGACTCGCCTCGGCGGAGAGGCTGCGCTTGTGCCGAAGGCCGACCCGGGCCGCATCGCGCTATGGCTGGTGCTCGGCCTCGGGGTTTTGGTTGTCGGCCTCATGGCTTGGCGTCTTTTGCGGGTGCTGCCCCAAGACACAAAGATGTGACACACTGCCCATGTTGACATGTGTTGACATAGGGCACGAACCCATGGACGAGA